>ENA-UOUL01001562-UOUL01001562.1-bioreactor-metagenome-genome-assembly--contig:-NODE-1562-length-31110-cov-8.909612_pt1 | contig 31110 bp, 32 predicted proteins | sample MGYA00249838_ERZ747220 | MGnify/ENA primary metagenome ERZ747220 (study PRJEB28778, sample SAMN05720191) | bioreactor metagenome | isolation source: Anaerobic biogas reactor | place: USA:Washington... | reverse complement strand
CCAAGGCCGTGACGGTGGGTATCGGTGGGCAGCGGGATGAGACGCAGAAGATCTACCTGCCGCTGACGCTGCTGTAGGTTCGGTCCAGCGCTATGTGGAGCTAGTGGATGTTGAGGGGAGGGCTCGCAAGAGCCCTCCCGTGAGTCTTCTCCAGATCGTGCTGGAGAGGAAAGGAGTCCTATCGGCAACAGGTACAGGGCCTTGCCCGCCTACGCAGCGCTGCCCCCGGTGGTGACCTACGCGGTTATGCAGGAGTGAGTTTCGGCGGATGTCAGCTCAAAGGGGCCACTTGAGGAAGACGTTCTGGACGTAGCCGACCTCCCCGAGACCGTCCGACGACCTCGCTGACCTGAGCGCGGTGGTGACGGTCCTCAACGCCCCCCAGCTTGCGCTAGCGATCGCTAGACCCGCACCCGCGGGTCTCACCTGCCCGGCCGTGCGCGCACTATCCTTTGGCGCCGGGCCTCGTTCCGGCCGGTGTCTGAGCGCGCCATAGGTGGTCCTGGAGAGTTGGCCGTTGCCGTTGACGGAGGAAAGAGGCTTGTCCTACAGTGTGCCCACTGACTCCTTACCGGAGGAAGGAGGCCCAATCCACAGTCTTCTCACTGACTCCTTGCCGCTGCTCCCGACTTCCACTGGGTATCCGCCGCTACGCCGCCCGCCGGTGTAGAAACGCAGCTGAACGGAGTTGCCGACATGGGACAGTTAGGTCCGCGCTCCCTTACCCGTGTGTTAGTGTCCGCGGTTGTGTCAGTCTTCCTGCTTCTGATCGTTCCCGGCGGCGTTGCCTGGGCGGACGACGGCGTCCCCGAGGTATACGGGCCGACAGACGCCACGTCACCCGTAGGCCTTGATGGTGTGGGAGAGCCATACTCGCTCATCGACCCTTACTCAATCACAGACCAGCTCTCTGTGCTGGTGGAAGATGGACGGCCCGCCGGGGTCGCGGTCGCCCTGCTGGGGGCGGAGGTGCAGCTGAGTGCGCGGCCCGTGTCGTCGCTCACCAAAGTGGCACTGGCCCGGCCGAATGGCAATCGCCTAACCGACTGGGTGTCGTATGAAGCCGTGCCAGGGTTCGTCGCCAAGCCGTTCACTGCGGATGCGCTCAATAATGGTGCCCTTCTAGCCTACGTGCAGTCTCTCGCTGTGGGTCCGGTTATTCCCATCAACCTCACCGCCGATGGGATCACCCAGGTGGACTGGCTGACCTTAACGCTACAGGGCGAACCCTTCACCGCCGGACCCGCTCTAGCCGCAACCTGCTCCGCCGCCGACATGAGTATTGTGCTCGATGCCAGCACCGCGGGCGGTACCGAGTTGTCAACGCGTGTCGCTCAGGTGATGGAGTTAGTGAACCTGGTCGAGGCCACCATGCCCGGCACGAACTGGCATGTGACTGCCTACCAGGGTTCTGTCGCTCCACTGACGACGAGCAGCGGCTGGATGGCTGACCCAGCTTTCGTTGCGGCCTGGCTGGCCAGCCTCGAGGCCACCTCGCCCGAGCGGCCCATGGCGGACGGCATCGCGGCTGCGGTAGCGGCGCCGGCCCCGGCCGCGCCCAACTCGGCTAAGCTGATGGTGGTGTTCAACAATAGTGCGCCCGACCTGGCCGTGGGAGCCGACACGCCGGACTACCAGAACGGGGCCGCTTCCGCCATCGAGCAGGCGAACTCTGCCCGTGCGGCGGGCTGGGCCACCGCAGCGGTCAACACCGGGACCACCACCGATGTCTCTTCAGAGTGGCTTGCCAACGTCACCCGCGGCATAGCCGGCGAAGACGTTGCCGGCCCCTCGGGCGACGTGCTCGCTCCTTCCGGCCTGGAGACGCTAGCCCAGGACCTCCACTCGGCCGTGGGCACGGGCTGCTCCCTGGAGATCACCAAGACGGTGGACTGGGGCGACGTGACGCCCAACCCAGCTCAGACATTCACTGTCTGTGTACGAGATGCCTACGATGAGCAGGCACCCTGGGACTGCCGGACTGTCGACCACGACGGCGGCTTGCTGATCTGGGAAGTCCTGCCACCCGGTGACTACCTCGTTCAGGAGTACCGGTTTGAGCTGGAGGAGCGTCAGTGGCTCTGGGTCGTGTCGGGCGAAGAGACGGTCACGGTGGCCGACGGGAGCACCACAAGCCATGAGATGACCAACACCCACAAACCGGCCAGCCTCGAGGTCACCAAGACGGTGGACTGGGCTGGCACTGCGCCTGACCCGGCCGAGACCTTCACCATCTGCATCCAAGGTCCCACGTTTCCGGACTTCAACGATCCGGGCGCCTGCCAGGTGGCAGGGTCCACCGGGGCCTTGCTGACATGGTACGGGCTCGCGGCCGGCGACTACACTGTAGAGGAGTACCCCCCGGTCTTCCCAGGGGACGAGTGGCAGGTAACCGGCGACCAAGTGACGGTTGAGGTTCTGGCGGATGGCTCAGTCGCGGAACACGAGATGACCAACACCCGCCGGCCTCTGAGCCTTGAGGTCACCAAGGTAGTGGACTGGAATGGCGTCAGTCCGGACCCGGCCGAGATCTTCACAGTCTGCCTACAGGGCCCGAGCTACCCGCAGTTCACCTCTCCGGGGGCGTGCGAGGTAGCCGACTACGACGGCGGCGTGCTCTCCTGGTACGGGCTGATCGCGGGCGACTACGCCGTGGCGGAGTACCGGGAGGAATTGCCGGAGGAGAGCTGGCTCTGGACGGTGACCGGCGAAGAGACGATCACGGTGGCCGACGGGAGCACCACGAGCCATGAGATGACTAATACCCACAAGCTGGGGAGTCTGGTAGTCACCAAGGCGGTAGAGGCGAACGGGGTAGCGGTGGACGAGGGGCAGGTGTTTGCGATCTGCATCACCGGTCCGAGCCACCCGGACGGTGACTGCCAGGACGCGGACTACGACGGCGGCGACCTGACCTGGACCGACCTGCTGCCGGGCGACTACACCGTGACGGAGACGGACCCCGGGGTCGACTGGAGCGAGACGGCTCCTGGCGACGCGGTTACCGTGGCGGAGCTGGGCGGGCCGGCGACGGCGACGGTGACAAACACCGGCGTGCCCGCCCCTGAGCTCACGCTCACCAAGGCGGCGGACCCGCTGAGCTACACGGCGGTGGGCGACGTCATCACCTACACCTACACGCTGGCGAACAGCGGGAACACCGTGCTGGACGAACCCTTCAGCGTCCAGGACGACCTGGTGACGGTGGACTGCAGCGCGGCGGCGGCGAGCCTGCTGCCGGGTGAGACCACGACCTGCACGGCCAGCTACTCTGTTGTTCAGGCCGACATCGAGGCCGGCTCGGTGACCAACACAGCCACCGCCAAGGGGTACTTCGGCAGCACGGAGGTGACCTCGGCGGCCGACAGCGTGACGGTGAACGCGGTGCAGGACGCCGAACTCACGCTGACGAAGACGGCGGACCCACTGACCTACGCGGCGGTGGGCGACCTGATCAGCTACACCTACACGCTGGAGAACAGCGGCAACGTGACCCTAGATGGTCCGTTCACCGTGACTGATGATCTCGTCACGGTCGACTGTGCCAGTGCGGCGGCGAGCCTGCTATCGGGTGAGACAACGACCTGCACGTCCAGCTACACCATCACCCAGGCGGACTTGGACGCGGGCGCGGTGACGAACACGGCGACGGCGAAGGGGTACTTCGGCAGCACGGAGGTGACCTCGGCCGCCGACAGCGTCACCGCGACGGCGGCGCAGAACCCTGAGCTTACGCTGGGGAAGACGGCCGACCCGCTGACCTACGCGGCGGTGGGCGACCTGATCAGCTACGAGTACCTGGTGACGAACGCGGGGAACGTCTCGTTGTTCGACATCACGGTGGTGGACGACAAGGCGACGGTGACCTGCCCTGACACATCGGCCGGGCTGGCGCCGCAGGCTGCGATCACCTGCACCGCCAGTCATGCCATCACCCAGGCGGACCTGGACGCCGGCTCGCTGACCAACAGCGCCTATGCTACTGACGGCACCATCCAGTCGGCGCCGGCCCAGGCGACAGTCACCAGAGGCGCTCCGGTGGTTGGGATGCTGCAGGTGGCCAAGGTGGTGGACTGGAGCGCGAACGAGCCCGACACCGATCTGACGTTTGAGATCTGCCTCACTGGGCCTAGCTACCCGCTGGGGACCGAGGCAGGCGCATGCCGGGCGGCGGACCACGACGGTGGCATGCTGAGCTGGCCCGCGCTGACGCCAGGGCAGTACACCGTGATCGAGGCGGACCCCGGGCTGGGCTGGACGGTGAGCGGGAGCGGAGCCACGGTGGAAGTGGTGGCCGGTGGGACCGTTGTGCACACCATCACCAACACGGCGGACGGTCCGGGTCCCGAGACCGTGTACAAGCAGATGCTGCCGAAGTTATGGCGGTCCGCCGCCTACTAGGCTTCGAGCAGGCTTGCACGCATCAGGACTGCATGCCCAGGGCGGACGGCCCCGCCCTGGGCCTTGTCATACCTGTCGGGTTGCCTCTGGTGGTGGCTGCTCCTCAGGACAATAGGATGAAGCCACCGCCCTCGCGCAGACGCCCGCCGGCCCGTTCCAGAGCCAGCAGGGACCGCTGCAAGGAGGTCGTCGGGCGGATTGCCTCGCTGCGGAGTATGCAGTCCCGGGCGTAGGCTGCGTCGTAGCGAGCGGGATAGAGGCGGAAGAGCGACTGGAAGCGTCGGATCCGCGTTGTCTGCGGCAGGAGATCGCGGACCACCGCATCCAGCAACCAGGACACCATGAACACGGCGCGGGGGCGGCGCTCGGGGAAGTGGCGGCGGTAGTGCGCGCGCGCGGCCTGGACGGCCGAGCCAAACGCCTCCGGCGATAGGTCGGCCCCTCGTTGGACGTGCAGCTCTAGGGCCTCGTCGCCCGGTTGCAGGGCGGTGGTGACCCCGTCCAGCTCCAGCCGCAGCGCTTGCTGACGGCAGAGACCATCGGCGGATACTGCCGCGTTCGCCTCCAGCGCTGAGCCTTGCCGCTGGGCGTGCGCCGTCCATGCGTTCGGGCCTGGGGTCTCCGGAGGCGCCAAGTACCCGGCGGAGTCGAAGCGCGTGCCGTCCAGCGGGAGCACCACCTGGCCGAGCGGGTCAGGGCAGTCGAGCACGGCGATGGGACCGTAGAAAGACTGGAGGGAGAACGAGTAGCCGCCGGCGTAGTAGGAGGCGAGGCGGAGGTCGTAGGCCAGGTCGGGCAGGTCGGCCAGGAAAACCCCACCCGGATCGGCCAAGGTCAGTTCGGCCAACCGAACGAGGACGTCCTGGACGAAGGCTTCATCGAGGTTGTGGGCGCCGGCCCGAGCGGGGAGATCGGCGGCGGCGGACAGAGTGGCCAGCCGGGCAGCGGCGCACGCCAGAGGTAGGGCGCCATCCTCCAGCGGCTGCAGCAGGGGGAGGAGAGAGAGATCGAAGTCGCGCCCGTGGAGCAGTAGGTAGTGGAGCAGTGAGCACAATGCTGCAAGCCGGGGGGCGCCCATTACCAACCCATAGTCGGCGGCCACCTCGTCCGCGCTCGGTAGCCTGTCGGTGGCGCCGCGGGCGAGCAGCGTTAGGCCGTCCAGCGCCAGCTCCGGCGTTATGGTTTGTCTGGGCGCTGTCTGCAGCCAGCGCTGCCAGGCGGGCCGGCAGCGCTCCAGTTCCTGCAGTAGCTCGGCGTCAAGCTTCAGGTCCCGCAGGTAGGCTATCAGATCGTCGGCGGCTTCAGGCGTCACCGGGCTGTTCCTCGGGCTGCCAGGGCGAACGGCTGGCGGTCGGTTGTAGTGGGAGGCGGACCCACGTATACTGGGTGCCAGGCCCATCGGCACCATACCAGTCCAGGAGGAGAGGGCATGGTAATCCGGATCGAATACTGCACCGCTTGAGGCTACTTGCCAAAGGCCGCCAGTTTGGCGGAGAGACTGCTCAGTGTCTACAAGACCAAGATCGAGGAACTCACCCTTCAGCCCTCCAGCGGTGGGCGCTTCGAGGTCAGCGTCGATGACAAGCTCATCTACTCCAAGGCCGAGACGCGCAGCTTCCCGGCTTTCGAGGAGATCCAGCAGAAGTTGACGGCAAGCTAGTACCGCCCCACTTCGTCGGTACAACGGGGCAGGAGGCCGACCGGTCTTCTGCCCTTTCTCTACTTCCGCATCCTCGCGCCTTTGCGTGCGTGTCCCTACCGGTACTCCCCGTACTCCTCGATGGCCTCGTATAGGGCAACAATGTTCTCCCAGGGCACGTCCGGCTCCAGTGAGTGGGTGGGCCCCAACACCAGGCCCCCGTCCTGCCCCACGGTCTCGATGCGACGTTTGACCTCCGCGCGCACTTGCTCGGGCGTGCCGAAGGGCATGGTGGTCTGAGTGCCGATGGTGCCCCAGAGGGCGAGCCGGTCTCCGTAGCGTCTCTTGACCAGCACTGGGTCGATGCACTCCGGTTGCACCGGGTTGAGGATGGTGACGCCGATCTCGATGAGCTCGGGGATGATGGCTTCCGGGTTGCCGTCGGAGTGGTAGAAGATGGGCAGGCCCGGCTTGACGGCGCGGGCCTCGGTGATAATGGCTGCCATGCGCCCCTGGAACCAGGTCCGCCAGGTGGCCGGGCTCATGAGCATCCCGGTCTGCATGCTGACGTCGTCGCCGAGAACGAGGATGTCGACGCCCGCCTCCGCCAGCAGCCGCGCCTGACGGCGGCGAATGGTGGTGATGCGGTCGAGCAGGTACGCCGCCAGTTCCGGCCGAAGAGCAAAGTCCAGCAGCAGTTCCTCCATGCCGCGCATCTGCCAGGCCACCTCGAAGATGGTGGTGGCCAACGCCCCGCCCACAGCGAGGTCGCGCTCGTGATAGCGCTCGATGGCGGCGGCGGCGGGCGGCACGCGCTCGGGCGCCGCCAGGTCGGGATAGGGGTAGGCCTCGAACTCGGCCAGGGTGGCGAACGAGCGCATGGAGGGGACGTAGCGCTGGAAGTGGTGAAAGGTGCCGGGGATGTGCGCCGTGCCCCACTCGCTCAGGGTGGCGCCCTCCGGCAGATCGGCGTGGTAACGGGCGAAGGCTTCCCGACGAAGGCGCGCCTCCGCCGGTTGCTTGTTCGGCGGCAGGCCCAGTCCGACGAAGCGGACGTCGACGCCGAAGTACTCCTCGGGGTCGTCACGGCCGGTCCTTTCCTGGAAGAGGCGGCGAACGGGCGGGGTGAGGCCCCAACTGAGGTCCTTGGGCACCCGATCGGGCCGCTGGCGGGCGACGGCCGTAAGCACTCTCTCCCTGGGGGTCAAGTAGGCACCTCACGCAGCGAGCTGGGAGCCGGCGGCGCGGCGCGGTTGCCACCGCTGCCGCCCGGGTCTAGCATATCCGAGTGCCACTGATCCGACCACCCCGACCGGCAACCTGCGGCCCGGTCTGGTCGGCTCCCAAGGTCACACAGCGCCGGTCGCAACTCCGCGGCGGTGCAACAGCAGGAGGAGACGTTGATCATTGACTTCCACACTCACATCGGGGACTTCGGTCGCGCCTGGCGCGAGGAAGGCACTGCGGTCACCTTCGAGAACCTAATCCAGCGGCTGGACGACGAGGGGATAGACAAGGCGGTGCTGCTGCCCATCTACGTCTCGCCCGATGCCATCTATCCGGGGTTCATAATTGACCCGCGCATGTCGGTGCACGACCAGGTGGTTGACGCGGCCAAGTTCTCTGACCGCATCATCATCTTCGGCAACCTGGACCCGCGCTGGTCCGGCGGCGCCACCCGGGGCGACTTCGCGCCCTATCTGGACTGGTTCGCCGAGCACGGCTGTCGGGGCATCGGTGAGATCACCTCGAACCTGCCCTTCGACGATCCGCGGGTGATCAACATGTTCCAGCAGATCGGCAAGCGTCGCTGGCCGGTGGTCTTCCACGGTACCGGCTTCGCGCCGGGCACCTACGGCCTGCAGGATGATCCCGGATCGCCCCGGCTGGAGAGGCTGCTCGCCGCCGCTCCGGAGACGCCCATCGTCGGGCACGGCCCCGGCTTCTGGGCCGAGATCGGTCCGATCACTGCGGAGGCCAAGAACGGCTACCCCTCGGGCCCCATCCCGGAGGAGGGCTCGCTGCCCAAGCTGCTGCGCCGCTTCCCCAACCTCTACTGCGACATCTCGGCGGGCAGCGGCTACCGGGCCATCACCCGCGATCGCGAGTTCGGCATTCGCTTCTTGCAGGAGTTCCAGGATCAGATCGTCTTCGCCACCGACGTGACGAGCTGCAAGCCGGAGGCGCGCACGGACCACCTGGGTCTGCTGCAGCGGCTGCGCGATGAGGGTCAACTCGACCAGGCCGCCTACGACAAGATCACCGGCGGGAACGCCCAGCGGCTGGTCGGCCTAGCCTAGGACAGGACGGCGGGGCGCCCTGGGGGCAGCCGAGTCAGTCGGTGCGTACGATGTCGACCCGGACACGAGCCACCAGGGCGCCTACGGCTCCGAGCGCGGCCAGGAGCGGGTAGGCCAGGGCGAGGGCCCCTCCCACCACTACCCCGGCGGTAAGAGGGATCTCCATCAGCACATCGCCTTCCTCGTTGCGCACGATAACGCGACGCACGTTGCCTTTGGCGACCAGTTCCTTCACCCGCTCCACTAGCTCGGACCCGGCTATCTCCACTCGTTCGGTCCAGGCCTGTTCGGAACCCGGTCTGTGCTCGTCCATCGGGCCTCCCGATGTGTGTGGTTGCGGGGCGCTGCGCCCGGTGGGCAAGCACCCAGTGGTGCCAGTATAGTCGGGGGTGCCTGCGTCGTCGATGGTATCGGGTGGGGAAAATCCGGTGGCAGAGGTGGACCGAGGGATGGAGCGAATCGAGGACATGTGGCAGGGTGATCGGCTCGTGAGCGAGCTGGGCCTGAAGCTGGAGGCGGCGGAGGAGGGGCACGGGCGCGTCTCGGTGCGGGTGGAGGAGCGCTTCCTCAATGCCCACGGCATCGGCCACGGGGTGCTCATCTTCGCGTTGGCCGATGCCGCCTTCGCCGTGGCCACCAACTCAGTTACCGATGCCGTCGGAATCCAGTACAGCCTCAACGTCTTCCGCGCAGCTCTTCCGGGAGAGACCCTCTTCGGCGAGGCCCGCTTGCTGCACCGGGGCAAGCGGTCGCTGGTGTGCGAGTTCACGGTGGTCAACGAGGCGGGGCGCACGCTGGCGCAGGGACAGGCGACGGCCCTGCCCGTTGCCCGCGATGCCTACCAGCAGATGGCCGCGCCCGGCGGATGAGTCCCGTCGCCGCGGCCCCACGGACGCCGGCGGCGCGTCCGCCCCTTTCCCGGGCCGAACAAAATCGGGCCTCTCCGGTGGCTGGGCGGAGACCCGTCGCTGCGCGCTTGGTGACGCGGTAGGGTATGATCCGGCTCCGTTCGGCATCCCAGCCCGGCGCACCCCAGTCTGCCGCCGCCGGCACGTCGGGCGGGCGACGGCTCAGTCCACGTCGCAGATGGCGAACGTCTTCCTCAGCGTCTCGATCACGTCCCCCTTGGGCTTCAGTTCGTGCCCCACGTATAGGTCATAGCCGGTGGCGGAGATGGCACGGCAGATGCCGGTGTAGTTGAGCTCCTGGAAGTCGTCCATGTCCTGGCGCCCCGGATTGCCGGCGGTATGGAAGTGCCCGATCCAGCGGATGTTGTTGCGGAGGGTACGGATGATGTCGCCTTCCATGATCTGCATGTGGTAGATATCAAAGAGAAGCTTGACGCGTGGGCTGTTCACCCTCTCGCAGACGGCCACGCCCCAGGCGGTGTGATCGCACTGGTAGCCCGGGTGGTCAACCTTGGAGTTGAGCAGTTCCATGTTCAGGTTGACGCCCTTACGCTCGGCGTAGGGTGCCACCCGCTTGAGCCCGTCTGACACGGCCTCGATAGCTTCCATTTCCGACATGTGCGGCTGCCGGTTGCCGGCGAAGCAGATCAGGCCGGGGATGTCGTGCTTGGCGGCCAGGTCGATGGAAGCGATGAGTTCGCTCTCGATGCGATCGTGGTTGCTCCTCTGGTTGAGGCCGTCCGGCAGGGAGTCGTGGCCGCTCATGATCGCCACCTGCAGGCCGTGCCCGCGAGCGAGAGCAACCACCTCGTCCAGGTCAGGTCCCGGTTTCCACAGCTCGGTGGCGGCGTACCCGATCTCCTTCCCGGCCCGGAACAGGTCCTGCAGGGGCATTTCGGCGGGCCGTACCATGGGGTAGCAGATGGACTGCTTGATGGGCATCGTCATACCTCCGTGTGAAGAGTGGCGGACTACGGCCGGGTGGCGGGAGCCTAGTGTCCGCCGGCGATGAGCGACGTGGCCAAGGCCACGGCGACGCCGGCAGCGACGGCAAGTGAAGCCGCTGGCCGGTTATCCAGCTCGACCTCGGGCAGCAGGTGCGATCCGCCCACGTAGAAGAGGGCTCCAGCCGATACGCCCAGCAGGAGGCCCAGCGTCGGGGCCTCGAGGCGGTGTATGAAGGGATAGGAGATGAAGGCCCCGAGCGGCGTGGTGGCGGCGGCAGCGATGATGGCGCCCAGGAAGGACTTTCGCCGGCTGTAGCCGGAGCGATGCAGGAGCAGGTAGCAGATGGCTCCCTCGGGCACCTCGTGCAACACCAGGCCCAAAGCGGATAGCGCTCCCAGCAGGGCGCTGACGCTGAAGGTGACGGAGTAGATAACGCCGTCAACCAGGGAATGGAACCCGATTCCGACGACCGCGATCAGGTCGGATCCGGCGTGATGAGCGTCGGAGTCACCGTTGTGCTCGTGTCCGATGTGGAGGTGCATGACTTGGTTGAGGGCGAACAGCCCAAGAAAGCCGGCAAGCATGGCGTAGCCGGCGTCGTGGCTCAGTTCCAGCGCCTCCGGTACCAGGTGTAGCGACGATACCGTGAGCAGGGCCCCAGCAGCGAAGGCGGCCAGGTACACCGAGTTGCTGCGGGCCCAGTGGCCGTAGCGGGACACGATCCAGATGCCGACGGTGCAGGCCAGGAACGCTAGTGCGGCGGCTATGGCAAGGGGCATGAAGGGGTCCGATAGCATTCGTACTGTCCTTAGGTCGGTAGTGGCTCGACATCCCCGAGCTGCATCGGGCACTGCCCCCGAATGTACTCCAAGATCGCCTACCAGTCCATCCACGCGATGTTGCCGTTGTGCCTTCTGGCAGCATGACCCACAATGGTCTGTGACCGGCCGCAGGCTCTTCGTCTCCGCGGCCGGGAGGAGGATAGACTCGTATGATCGACTGGATCGCCGCCATGCAGCGGCGACGGAGCGTGCGCCACTTCGCCTCCGAGGACCTGCCAGAGGAGGCGGTGGCGGGGCTGCGCATGGCGACGGAGGCGCAGGAGCCGCTGGATGAAGACGTCGACGCCGAGGTGCAGCTGGTGCCCTATGAGGCGGTGGGCAGTCGTACCGCGGTGGGGGCGGTGGGCGTGGTGGACCGGGCGCCGTGGTACCTAGTCGGGCTGGCGGAGCCGCACCCAGGGCGAATGGAGGAGTTGGGCTTCCGCATGGAGCAGGTTGTCCTGACGGCCACCGCCTACGGGCTCGGTACCTGCTGGATCGGCGGGTTCTACCGCCCCGGTCAGCTGGGCGAACGCCTGGACCGTTCCGGCGACGAGGTGATCGCCATCAGTCCGGTGGGAGTGCCGCAGTCGGGCCGGCGAGGCCGCTGGATACAGGCGGTAGTCCACGGGGTGGCGGCCCGCGGAGGGCGACGCAAGCCGCTGGAGGAGTTCGCCTTCTGGCAGCGCTGGGGAGCTCCGGTGCAGCGGCAGGCGGTGCCGCCGGAGATGTGGCAGGCGCTGGAGATGGCCCAGGCGGCACCATCCTGGTCGAACGTGCAACCCTGGTACTTCCTCATGAGTGAGAATATGGTGCTGGCGTTGGGCGACAGCCGCCCACAGCGAGGCAACAACCGGCCCGGCCGGCCCTACTACCGCCTGGACGTGGGTATCGCCATGAGCCACTTCTGGCTGACCCTGAATCAGCTCGGCTACCGCGGAAGCTGGTCCTCGCTCGGCGGCCAGGAGTACCTCGCCCATGGCGCACTGGACATCCCGGAACACATCGTGCCCATCGCCACGCTGGTGCTGTAGGCGGACTAGCGTGCCTTGGCCGGCCTTGGCCGAGGCGGCACAGGGGGCGGCAGGCGCGAAGGTTGCTCGAGGAGGAGACTAGCGATGGCAACCGAGCGATCACGTGAGTCGCTCCTGGAGTGGCTCCTGCAACCGGCCGACCCGGGGCCGCGGTATCTAGCGCTGCGCGACCTGGCCGGCCACGCCGCCGACGACCGCGGCCTGGCCGAGGCCTGCCGGCTGGCCCACACTCGCGGCCCCATCGCCGATATCCTGAACGCCATGGAGCCGGAGGGGTACTGGGCCAAGCCCGGGCCCGGGTACCTGCCCAAGTACCGCTCCACGGTCTGGTCGGTGATCGCGCTGGCGCAGCTGGGCGCTACGTCAGCCGCTGACGAGCGCGTGGGTCGGGCGTGCGAGTACACCCTCAGCCAAGGCCTGCGCGAGGGGGGTCAGTTCACTTCCGGCGGCGGACCGTCAGGTACGGTGGACTGCCTGCAGGGCAGCCTGTGTGCCTCTCTCTTGGACCTGGGCGTCGAGCCGGAGCGGCTCGAGGGCGCCTTCGAGTGGATGGCGCGCACCGTCACCGGCGAGGGTATGGCGAGCAGCGGCGAGCGAGATGCCCTGCGGCGCTACTACGCCAGCAACTGCGGACCGCTGTTCGCCTGCGGGGCGCACAACCGTACCCCGTGCGCCTGGGGCGGCGCCAAGGTCATGCAGGCCTTCGCCCGCTGGCCGCAGGAGCGACGAACGCCCCTGATTGAGCGGGCCATCGCGGCGGGAGTGGAGTTCTTCCTCGGCAGCGATCCGGTGGAGTGCGCCTATCCGCGCGGCTACAGTCCCAAGCCCAACAGCGCCTGGTGGAAGTTTGGCTTCCCCGTGTTCTACGTGGGCGATCTGCTGCAGGCGGCGGAGGCGCTGGTGGCGTTGGGCTGGGGCGCCGATCCCCGGCTGGCGAACACCCTGGCCTACATCGAGGGCAAGAGCGACGAGCAGGGCCGGTGGGCGCTGGAGTACGATTACTCCGGCAAGACCTGGACCGACTTCGGGCCCAAACGGCAGCCGAGCAAGTGGGTGAGCGTGCGGGCGCTGCGCGTGCTCGAGGGCGCGAGAACTCCAGGCGAGCTCGAGGACTGAGGCCAAGAGGAAGATGGGGTGAGCAACGACAGCGGGAGTGAGGACATCGCTGCGGCCGGCAGGCTGCTCGGCCTCGAGTTCACCGAGGTGGAATGGGAGCAGATGCGCCGCGGCGTGGAGGAGAACCGCGCCCGGTACGAGGCACTGCGGCGGGTACCGCTGGACTACCGGGTGGCCCCGGCCCCGGCCTTCCGGGTCGGTGCTGAGCCTGCGCGAACCGCTTCTGCCACGGCATCCGTGCCGCCGGAGCCGGACGAGATCGATCCGCCCGCCGATCCCGAAGATCTGGTCTATCTCTCGGTGGGCGAACTGGGCCGGTTGCTGCGGTCCCGCCGGGTGACGGCGGCCACCCTGGCTGAGCTGTACCTGGAGCGCCTGCGCCGCTACGACCCGTTGCTGCACTGCGTGATCAGCCTGACGGAGGAGCGCGCTCGGGAGCAGGCTCGCCGCGCCGACGCCGAGATGGCGGGCGGGCACTGGCGAGGGCCCCTGCACGGCATTCCTTGGGGCGCCAAGGACCTGCTGGCGGTGCGTGGCTACCCAACAACCTGGGGGGCCATGCCGTACCGCGACCAGATGCTGGAAGAGGACGCCACCGTGGTGCGGCGGCTGGACGAGGCGGGTGCAGTGCTGGTGGCCAAGCTGTCGTTGGGCGCGCTGGCCATGGGCGATATCTGGTTCGGTGGCAAGACGCGCAACCCCTGGAACCCGGAGACCGGCTCCAGTGGATCTTCGGCCGGGCCGGCGGCAGCAACGGCGGCCGGTCTGGTGGGCTTCTCCATAGGCAGCGAGACCTGCGGCTCCATCATCTCGCCCGCGGTCGAGTGTGGCGTCACTGGCCTCCGTCCGACCTTCGGACGCGTGAGCCGCTGGGGCGCCATGCCCCTGGCCTGGTCTATGGACAAGATCGGACCGATGTGTCGTTCGGCGGCGGACTGCGGCCTGGTGCTGGCGGCGATCGCCGGCGCAGACGGCAAGGACGTCACCGCGGTGGAGGCATCGTTTGCCCACCAACATGGCGGCGCCGATCTCCGGGGACTGACGGTGGGCTACCTAGAGGCTTCTTTCGGGCGGGAGCGAGAGAGCGCCGCCAATGATGCTGGCACCCTGGAGGCCTTTCGCGATCTGGGTGCCCGACTGCTGCCCATGACGCTGCCGGATCTACCCATCGAGGCCCTGTCCATCATCCTGATGGCGGAGGCGGCCGCCGCTTTCGATGAACTCACGCGTAGCGACCGCGACGAACTCCTGGTGCGGCAGGATGATGATGCCTGGCCGAACTTGCTCCGGCGCTCCCGGCTGATCCCGGCGGTGGAGTACCTGCAGGCGGGTCGGGTGCGCGCCCTGGCGCAGCGGGCGCTGGCGGAGCAGATGGAGACGGTGGACCTGTACCTAAGCCCGGCCGACGACGAGGCCAACCTGATGCTGACCAACCTCACCGGGCATCCGGCGCTGGCCCTGCCTAACGGACTGGCCGCCGACGGGACTCCCACCGGTATCACTCTGATCGGCCGCCTGTACGGCGAGGCGACGCTGCTGCAGGCGGGGATGGCCTACCAGACGAAGACGATGCATCACCGGCAGCGGCCGCCAGAGCGGCGCTAGCGTCATCGCCCGCGGGCCTCACAGGCAAAATGGGGCTCCGAGAGGAGCCCCATAATGTTGCCTTCAGCCCGGCCTAGTGGTGGCCGGAGGCGGAGTGGGTGGGCGAAAGCTAGCGCTGCGCCGCCTGCCGCCGTTCCTGCTGGCGGGCCTTACGGCGGGCGCGGCGGATTGCCTTGGCCTTGGCGATGCGCTCCTTCTCGCCCTTGGACATGTACCACCGGCGCTTGCGCACCTCAGACAGGATCTTCTCTTTCATCACTGACTGGCGCCATCGCTTGAGTAGCATCTCCTGAGATTCGCCGGGGCGAAGCTCTACGCGCATTCGAAATCACCCCCTCCCGCCTGTTAGTGGGCAACCGTTCCTGCCGGCTGCCATCAGCGCAGTTTCAAAGGATACAATCCGAGGACCAGGCTGTCAACAACGGCCCGGAATCGGCCGGGGTCTTTCGATTCCGCTTGCGGTGGTGTGGGTCGGGCATAGTAGTAGGGGCGGGACCGCTAGGCATGGCGGAGCTATGTCGCCCGTGGCCGCCCATTGGGGAGGGCAGACACAAGAGCCACGGGGTACCCCGGCTAGCGGTCCCGCCCCTACCAGAGACAGGCGCCCTCTCAACTAGCCGCCATCGCGGTCCTCACCGAGAGTGGAATGCCCACCCGCTCATCCAGAACCCATGAATTCTGGGGAATCGGCCGGTACCGGGCGGGCTTATCAGCGGGCCGCTTCCGGAGAGCGTGCCAGTTCTCCGCGGGGGTGACGGAAGTAGAGCCAGAACAGCAACGCTCCCGCCGCCATGAAGGCGGCGCCCAGCAGGAAGAGGGGCCCGTAGCCGGCCGCCGACACGATGTGACCACCAGCGAAGGCCATGGAAGCGCGCCCCAGGTTGACGGACATCATCACGGTGCCCTCCATGGTGGGCCGCCAGCGCGGTGGCACGAGCGACTGGCTGAAGACGGTGATGACGGGGCTGGCGATGGCGAAGAAGACGGTGGAGCCCAGGTAGCCGAGGGCAGCCGCCTCCCAGCGGGGCCACAGGGCCAGCGGCAGCAGGCTCACGCTCATCCCGAGCACGGTCGCCACGTAGGTGCGGGCATTGCCCCAGCGCCCCGCCAGGAAGGGCACTGCCAGCGCCGCCGGGATGGCGACCAGCTGGCTGATGGCCGACAGGGTGCCGATGAGGGCGGTGGGAGAGCCTAGGCCGTCGTCCATGTAGACGTTGAAGAACACGCGCGTGGTCCCCTGCCCGCAAGCCCTCACGAAGAGGATGGCCGCCAGCGTACCCATGACCGCCCACGGGGCGGCCGAAGGAGCCCCGGCTGGCCGCGCGGGATCGGGCCGGGCATCGACGACGGGATCTCCGGCGCGCGCGGCCGCGGCCACGGCGGGCAACAGCAGCAGGGCAGCCAGTAGCAGAGAGAGGCCGTAGGGCCCGGACGACGCGTCGGTGGTGCTCAGAAGGGTGGCGAAGAACGTGGGCAGCAGGCCCCCGGCAAGCGCGCCCAGGAAGGCGGCCGCCGTCGGTATGGCGGAGAGCAGCGAGAAGGCGTGGTTGTGTTGGTGCGGCGCAGTGACACCCATGAGATAGGGCGTGACGTTCACCATGTAGACGGCGAGGGCGCCCAAGCAGCCGGCGAAGTAGGAGAGCAGCACCCAGGCGGGCTGCAGCGCCGGTGGCAGGATCTCGGCCAGGGGGACCAATCCGTGCCCGACCACGGCGAGGATCAAGCCGGCGATCATGGCGCGGCGGCTGCCCCAGCGCCGCCCTAGTTCGCCCGCCGGCAGCGAGAACAGCGCGCCCGAGAGCAGACCGCCGGCGTTAGCCAGGCCGACGAACTCAGGGCCGAACCCGAGCCGCAGAATGTAAAGGTTGAAGAGCACCGAGTAGATGCCGAACACGCTGAACCAGAGCAGGGCGCCGGTGGCGAAGGCCAGGCGGGCGTCGCGCCCAAATCGTCGAACGGTGTGAAGGTAATGCAGCGCCATTGGCCGCCGGCTCCGCGGAGTGGTTTCGCCTCGCCGCCGTCGGTCGCTGGGGCTCGAAGCGGCGGGCAGGGCTAATCTAGGCTCGCGAGCTGGGGGTGTCAACGGTCCGTCCCGATAGCGAGCGACCGGCGTGGAAATGTCGCGGGTGATCTGGTACAATACGAACCGGTCTTCTCGGGGGAGGGGCGCAACGTGGCTGACACGGACGTGGGATACGGCGGGGTCACCTCGCACGAGCTTCCCGCCGACATGCTAAGCTTCGTCACGACGAAGTTGGACTCTTTCGTCAAGTGGGATGTGCTCCGTTTCCTAAAGGATAACCCCCACGCTGCCGATACTGCAGCAGGTCTGGCGCGATGCGTGGGTCGGCAGCCCGAAGTGGTCGGACCCGAACTGGAAGAGATGGCCGAGGACGGCTTGTTGCGGATGCGCGAGGTGGGAGGGCTGACCGTGTTCACCCTCACTCAGGAGTCCGCCACAAGAGACCTGATCTGGCGCTTCCTCGAGAAGTGCGAGGATAGGCGATTTCGATTGCGGGTGGTGTTCCACGTGGCGCGGAACGCCCGCTAGTCTCGGCCCGCCCCTGGGTGCGCTTGCCCAGGAGGGGACAGCACCCAGTCTGCCGACGAAACTCCCACGCTCCCACCGATAGCCCGCCAGTATATTCGGGCGCGCTTGTCTTGTTGTCTCCGAGCACCTGGAGGCGGCGGGCAGTCGCCGGGCCGCACGCCTACCAATGCTGGGAGGGTTGAGGCAACCGTGATGAATCGCCACCAACAGGGCGCCGGGGCCCTGTCCGACGGATACACCAGCGGGGTTGGCCGTGTGCGCACCGGCGTTCCCGGCCTGGACGAGATGCTCGGGGGCGGGTTCCTGCCCCAGTCGTGCAACTTGGTGGAAGGGGCGCCGGGCACGGGCAAGAGCACCCTCGGTCTCCAGTTCGTCCACAACGGCGCCGTGCTCTACGGCGAGCCGGGCATCTACCTCACCTTCGAGCAGTTCCCGCAATCGTTCTATCGCGACGCCCGCTCCTTCGGCTGGAATCTGGAGGAGCTCGAGGAGCAGGGGCTGCTCCGGGTGGTGATGACCAGCCCCGAGGTCGGCTTGGCGGACCTTCAGAGCGTCGGCGGGCAGATCGAGACACTCGTTCGAGAGATGGACGCCAAGCGCATCGTGGTGGACAGCGTCTCGCGACTGCAGACGCTGGCGCCCGGCCGCTCCCGCCTGCGCGAGCTCCAGTACTGCTTCATCAACGGGCTGAAGCGCGAGGGCCTGACCTCGATCCTGACCAGCGAGGGCCCTTCTCTGCTCGGCAACGGCGATCGCGCGGTGGACGACTTGGCCTTTATGGTAGACTCGTACCTGATGCTCCGCTACGTGGAGATCGACAGCGCCGTCCGGCGGGCCATCACGGTACTGAAGATGCGCGGCAGTGAGCACGCGCAGGACATTCGTCAGTACGACCTAACCGGCCAGGGCATCGCCATTCAGTCGCGCTTCGAAGGACGCGAAGGCATACTCAGTGGCAGCCCGCGTCGCATGTCGGACTCCTTCGCCAAGGCTTTCCTCGGCCGTTAGGCCGGCTGGGCCAGGGCGAGACATGGCGGACGTGCTGATCCTTCGACTAGCGGAGACATTGGCCTGGGTGGCTCTCGGGACCGTCGGGCTGGTGCTCGCCGCACTGGGTCGCTTCTACCAGGCCAAGGCCGGGAGATCGACGTATTATCGGGTCCTGGCCGCCGGCGCCATCGTGCTGCTGGTGGGCGGAGTATGGGATGCCTGGACGGGCAGCGCCGCGGACGGCTGGGCTCCCTCGGTAGTCCTGGCCGTATCCGGCCTGGTCGTCGGTTGGTCGGCGCGGCACCTATTCGGACTGATGCTGGAAGGCGCCAACTGAGAGGCGATCTTAGTTACCTAGGAGCGGTGGCGCTGCTGGCGGCGGCCTACGCGTCGTACATGCTGGGCGGCATTAGCGCCCGATTGGGGGCGGTTACGGGGATGCCCCCGCGCTACCGGATCGCCTACTGGGGAGCCGGGCTCCTGGCCTGGTCGGGAGTGGCGCGGCTGTTGCTGGATCTAGGCCGGGCGGGCACGATGCTCCGGCTAGTAGTGTATGATCTGCCTCTGGTGGTAGGTTCGATCGCGGTTCTGATAGTGGCACTAGTGTATTGGGGGTGGCTCGTCCATGCGAAGTAACGCTCCAGGTGAGCGCGAGAGTCCGGTAAGCCGGAGTTCCGCTTCGGGGACCTCGGAATTGCGACGACTGCGCGAGGCCCTCGATGAGCGTATTGAGTTCATCGAGGACATGTCCCATGAGCTGCGCGGGGGCCTCACTTTCGTCCGTGGGTACGTGGACCTCTTCCTTGCCGGGACCCTGGGGCCGCTGGACGAGCGCCAGGAGCATGCCCTCCGGGTGATCGAGCGCCGCACGGCTGCCATCATTCGCCTGCTGGACCAGATGCTGTCCCTGGAGCGGGCTCGGGCCGGGCACCTGGAACTGTGCGCAGACGTGGATCTGTCGGAGCTGGTGCATCACACGGTCCAGGCGGCCTCCGTGGTGGCGGCCCAGTCCGGAGTGTCGCTGAAGGTGGACGCCCCTACCACCTGCTTCATGCGGGAAGCGGACTGCCGGCGGCTGCAGCAAGCCCTCGACAACGTGATAGGCAACGCCATCAAGTTCAGCGAGACTGGGGATGAGGTCCTGGTGAAACTCATGGAGACCCCGGACCGGGCGTTACTGTCCGTGCAGGATCAGGGCATCGGCATGACCGCCGACGAACTGGAGCACGTCTTCGAGCGCTTCTACCGCGGCAGCCGGGCTTCTCAGAAGATCGGTGGCAGCGGCCTAGGTCTGGTCATTAGCCGGGCCATCGTCGAGGCCCATGGTGGGCGGATCTGGGCCGAGAGTGTGCCGGGTGACGGAGCGACGTTCCACATCGACCTGCCCAAGGCCGGGCCGGCGGACAACGGCAGAGCGGGTGACTGATACTTCCTTTAGCATCGGGACCGTGCGCGGTTGGTTGCTGGACTGTGGGGTCTTCCGCTATGACGGCGGTCTCATCTTTGGGGCCGTCCCGAAGGCGAGTTGGTCGCAGTACTACCCCGCCGATGAGCACAACTGGGTGCGCATTGGGCTGCGGCCCCTGCTCATCCAGGATGGCCCCCACCTGATCCTAGTGAACACGGGCCTACCTGCCGAGGACCCGGGCATCCCCTTTGACCCGCCCGGGCACCGCCCCGTTAGCCGAGCCCTGGCGGAGCGAGGAGTGTCGCCGGAGCAGGTCACTGCCGTAGTGCTGACTCACCTGCACCCCGACCACGTGGGCGGCAATCTCATCACTGAGGATGGGGAGGAACGGCTCTTCTTCCCCAACGCCCGCTACTACGTCCAGCGGGCGGAGGCGGCCGCCTGCGCCTACCCCAACGAGCGCACCCGCGCCGACTACGATCCGGCGCACCTGGCCGCCTTGGCCGCGTCGGGCCGGCTGGAGGTGGTGGCGGGAACGCACCCGGTGAGCCCGCACGTGCGGGTGGAGCCGGCTCCCGGGCACACGGACGGGCACCAGGTGGTGCGCATCGAGGACGGGGGCCAGTCGGCGCTGTACGTCAGCGACTTGGCGATCATACCGGTGCAGGCGGAGCGGTTGGCCTGGATCTCGGCCCTGGACGTGGCTCCGATGCAGACCCTGGAGAGCAAGCGCGAGATCTTAGGCCGGGCGGTGGAAGAGGGCACACTGCTTCTCTTCGAGCACGAGCCCGACCTACAGCGCTGCCTGGGCTACCTGGAGCGCCAGGGTAAGCGCTGGCGCTACCGGCCGCGACCGCTCACCTGAGAGAGCCGCCGAACCGGACGCTCAGCCCAGCAACCAGAGGCTGACGGACATCAGGACCATCCCCGCCAGGACCCCCACAATGGGCAGGTGGTTGTCGCACAGCGAGCAGGCCACCGGCACCAGCTCGTCCAGCGAGATGAACACCATCACCCCCGCCACCCCCGCCAACACTATCCCGAGCAGCGTCGAGCTGAGGAAGGGGAGCAGTATCAGGGCCGTGAGGACCGCTCCCAAGGGCTCGGACATGCCGGAGACGAAGGACCAGAGGAAGGCCTTGCGGCGGCTACCGGTGGCGGCGTAGATCGGACCCGACACCGCCAGTCCCTCGGGTATGTTGTGGATGGCCACGGCGGCGGCGATGGCCAGGCCGAGCCTGGGGCTTTCCATCGTCCCGGCGAAGGTGGCCATGCCCTCGGGGAAGTTGTGGATGGCTATTCCCAGGGCAATGAAGACGCCGGTGCGCAGGTAGCGACCGTCGAGCCGCTCGTGCACAGCCGGCTTCTCGCCCCCCAGGTACTGGTGCGGAATCACCAGGTCCACGATGAACATGAGGGCCATGCCCGAGAAGAAGGCGAGGTGAGCGGGCAGGAAGCCGATGGTGCTGACGCCGTGCGGCAGCAACTCGGAGAAGGAGACGAGTAGCATCACCCCGGCGGAGAAACCGAGGGTGAGGACCATGAAGCGGGGGCCCGGGTTCCGTACCGCGGTGGCCAGCAGGCTACCCAGCACCGTCGAGAAACCCGCCAGAGTGGCCAGGCCCAGCCCCAGCCAGATGGTGTCGTTCATGGACGTGTGCGTCCTTCCAGGAGGAGCCGGCGGGTCCACTCGTTGAGTAGCGGGTCCGACGTCTCCTCCATCCACGCTACCAGGCGATGGCGCAGGCGTTCGGCCACCTCTCGCAGTGATGGGTCGCCGGCCCGATTGTGGATCTCCGCCGGGTCCTGCAGGAGGTCATAGAGCTCGTCTTCGGCGGTGGCGTTCCAGACGTACTTCCAGCGGCGGTCGCGCACCATGCGGGAGCTGTAGAGCCCGAACTGGCTGCCATAGTAGGTGGAGAAGATGTCGGCGCGGGTTGGAGCCGGGGCGCCCCGGAGGAGGGGCAGGAGGCTGCTCCCCTGGAACGTGTCCGGCAGGGGCGCGCCCGCCATGTCGCAGAAGGTGGCGGCTAGGTCCAGCTCGTGTGAGACAAAGGCCTCGCACACCCGGCCGGGGTCGGCCCCCGCCGGCCAACGCAAGATCAGAGGCACGTGTACCACGTCGTCATACATGACGTGGTGCTTGTCTATCATGCCGTGGCCGCCGCAGAGGTCGCCATGGTCGCAGGTGTAGACCACCAGGGTGCTCTCCGCCAGGCCAAGGTCATCGAGTTCGGTGAGAACGCGACCGATCTGCGCATCCATGAGGGTGATCTGGGCCAGATAGGCAGACACCAGCGGGGCCCAGTCCGGCCACTGCCAGCCGTCTACGCCCCAGGTACGCCGCATCTGCGCCTGTATGAAGGGCTTGCCCTGAAGGGGATCGGGGAAGCTGGGCCAGGGCGGGATGCTGTCGGGTGGGTAGAGGGAGTAGTAGGGTTCCGGGACAACGTTGGGCAGGTGTGGCCCGTAGGGGTCCCAGCGTATGAAGAAGGGGCCGTCCTCGGAGGCGACGGCGCGAAGACGATCAATGACGTGACCGGCCTCCCAGCCTACCTGAGACTGCTCCGGAGTCACGAACGGGTCTTGGCCGCCGAGCCAGCCACCCTCGCTGGGGACGGGCGGCAGGCCCTGGTCCGCTCGCCAGGCGCGGTAGCCCTGTCCGGGTAGGTAATCGTGGAAGCCGGCCTGCAAGGGGTCCCCGGCGATACCCCACTTCCCCACGTAGGACAGATGGTAACCGGCGCCGGAGAGCGACTGGGCGAAGGTGGGCAACCCCTCGACGGCCGGGCGCCCGGCCTCGGTACCGCGGTTGGCAACGGCCTGGTGCCGCGCCGGCCAGACGCCATACAAGAGGCTGTTGCGAGCCGGCGTGCACACGGGGGTGGGAGTGAAGGCGTGGCTGAAGCTGATCCCCTCGGCGGCGACGCGGTCCAGGTTGGGGGTGCGGACGAATGGATGGCCGTTGGCGGCGACACAGTCGTAGCGATGCTGATCCGAGTGAATGAGCAGTATGTTGGGGCGGTCCAACCGGTTTGGTCTCCCCGATTCGTGGTGGTGGGCAGGGGAAGGATACGCAGAACCGGACGAATGTCTAGGCGAAGGGGTGAGCAGGAGCGGCGAGGCGATGACAGACGGGCCACCCGAGGAGTTGGGGTGGCCCGGTTATTGCCTGGTGCCGGTTCAGGTCTGAGGCTCGGCGTGGACGGCGTAGGACTCGGCGATCACCGCACGGACGGCGTCGAGAGGGAGGGCCTCGTAACGGCGGAAGCGGATGCAGCCCTTCCCCAGGTCAATGCCTCGCACGCTGAGGGCTTGCCTGTGCCTCTCCACGGCATCAGTGTCCACGTACAGGCTCATGTACTGCTTCTGAGAGGCGAAACCGGCGACATAGCCGTCGCCGACGCTGTAAGTAGGCATCTTGTACTGGATGCCCTCCACCGCTCGTGGAGCCAACTCGCGGACCAGCACCCTCAGCTTGGTCAGCACCGCCTTTCGATCGGGCGGCAGGGCGTCGAGGTATGCCTGAACCGGGTCCGGTCGGTCGCCCAAGTTGTGCCTCCCAGAGACGGGCTCAGCGGGCGCCGACCGCCTGCAGGCAGGCCTGCATGTGCCCGCGAGACTCGGCGGCGATGACGATGCACTGGTCGAGCGGGTAGTCCTTGGCTCCGATGATCTCCAGGTCGAGCGGGCCGGTGTAGCCGTGCTCGTGGAGGACGCGGATGTAGCCGACCAGGTTGATGTCGCCGCGTCCGTTGGCCTGCATCTCCGGCTTGCCCGGGCTGTCCTGCCTCCCCTTGCAGTCGCGGATGTGGACGTGCTTGACGCGACTAATAACTTGGGAGATGGCCTCGACCGGATCTTCACCGCCGCGGTAGATGTGTGAGGGATCCATGTCGATCCCGAAGGCGGGCGAGTCGATATAGTCCATGATCCGTAGGGTGCTGGGCGTGTCGTGAATGGCGGCTCTTACGTGGGCCTTCACGCACAGGGTGACACCGTACTTCTCTGCCATTCGGGACAACCCCGCCAGCGAGTCGGCCCGTTCCTTGAAGCTTTCCTCGTCGTCAGCTTTTCCGCCCGGGCCAGTATTGATGATGGGAATGCCTAGTTCGACGGCTGCTCGGTAAGCGGTTTCCATCCGGACGGGGTCCTGAATCGGCTGCTCCATAGCCAGGAGCTCGAGGCCGTAGTCGCTCGAGAGGCGCTTGATCTCCGGCGCCAACTCCTGCCAACGATCGAGCACTAGATGCTCGCTCATGCCGTCAATGGCGGAGAGCTCGATGCCGTCGTAGCCGGACATGGCTATGTACTTGAAGGCGGCCTCCATGTCGTGGTTGCCGAAGAGGACGGAGTTGGCTCCTAGCTTCATGCTGTGCTCCTTGGGTATGGCAAATACGAGTGGTGCTGCCAGTGACGCTATTCTGGCCTCAGCACCGGGACGGCGCCAGAGGCGCGGGCAAGCAGTTCGTCGTCCCAGGTGACGAGCGGCAGTCCTAGTTCCTCGGCCACGGCGACATAGCAGGCATCCGCCCCGCGGAGGCGGAGGTTGCCGGCTAACCGGGCCGCCCTCATCCCGAGCCGCTCGTCAAGCCGGAGTAGCTCGAGCTCGGGCAGCTCCAGCATCTCGCGCACGATCATCCCTGCCAACCATCGCACTCGTGTCCGGCGTGAGACCGCACCGGCCACCTCAGCGAGCAGAAGGTTGGGCCCATGCAGTATCTGGTCGTGATCGGCGAACTGAGATCGCAGCCATTGCCGGCTGACCTTGTGACGGGCATCATTGGTCACGAAGTAGCCGACCCAGACGCTGGCGTCGACTACCATCAAAGCTCGCGCCGCTGCTCGCGAACGGCCTGTACCGCGGAGATACCGGCGGGCCATTCTGCTGAGACCTGCTTAGCCAGTTCGTCGAGCCGATCCCAGGCCCTTCGCGATCGATCCCTCATCGCTTCCGGAGACTCGGGTGCCACGATCCGCGCTACCACCTCACCCCGGTAGGTGATGTCGATCCCCTGGCCTTCCTCACGGACGCGGCGGATGATCTCGCTGGTGCGCTGCTTCAACTCGCGTATCCCTACCGAGTCCATTGGGCCACCTCCCGGCCAATGTGTCTACACATGTAGACACATTATACCACAGGCCAGACGTGCACTATCAGGCGAAGCTACTTCACATAAACGACTGACTCCGTCTGGATGGACTCGATGGCGGCGGCGAGCACCTTCTGCGCGGCCAGCCCGTCGGCGCCGGAGCCGTCTATGTCTTCGGGAGCGACGCCTTCGCTCACCTGCTCGAGGAAGCGGTGAATGCGGTTGATGAAGGTATCCTCGAAGTCGCGCATGCCGCCGAATATGGGATTGGAGTACGACAGTTTCACCAAGTCGCCGGCGGGATAGAGGGTAACCTCGCGGAACATGTCCTCGATGACGAACCGCCCCTTGGTGCCGGCGACCTCGCACCGTTCCATGGGATGGCCGCGCTCGATGTCGTACGAACCGGTCAGGCCGCCGACGACGCCGTTCTTGAAGCGCATGTTGAAGTGGGCGGTGGACCAGATCTGACGGCCGGGCGCCTTCACGGCGAAGCACTGCACCGCTTCGACGTCGCCGCAGAAGTAGCGCATGACGTCCACGGTGTGTGGGTGGAGGGCCTTGATCTGGAACCAAGGGGAGGACTCGCGCGGGTTCATGATCCACATGCTCATGTTGACGAAGAGCAGGTGGCCCAGGCGGCCCTCTTCCTGCCACTGCTTGGCCAGCCGGGCGGCGGGGGTGAAGCGGTGATTGAGGTCGACCCCGAGACAGAGCCCCTTCTCCCGCGCTTTGGCTACCATGTCCTCGGCGGGGCCGATCTCGTTGGAGATGGGCTTCTCCACCAGAACGTGGACGCCGGCGTCGAGGGCCTGAATGGTGGGCAGGTGGTGGTCGCTGCCGTATTCGTGGCCGCCGGTGGCAACGCTCACCAGGTCCGGCTTGGCCTTGGCGAGCATGTCCTCCACGTCGTAGAAGGCGGGGACGCCGTAAGCCGCGTGGGCCTGATCGGCTCGCTCGCGGTCCTTGTCACACACGGCCACCAGTTCGGCCAGGGGATCGTCTCCGTAGATGCGGGCGTGGCGGTTGCCGATGGGCCCCAGCCCGATAACGCCGACTCTCAGCATTGTTCTCTCCCTATGGCAGAGGATCTGCCGGTAGGCCGGCCGCCGGGCCGGCGATCAGATGCCTAGTTCGCGAACCATCGTCGCCGTCTTGAGCCGCCGATGGGCGAGCAAGTAGCGAATGTCCTCGCGGTTATCGTAGCTCAGCTGGACGTGGTAGTAGTTGACATACTCGAGCCCGGCCAGGCAGGCGAATGCGAATCCAACGATCAACTCCGCAGCGGAAGCGTCGGCCTGGATCACTCGGACCAGGAACAGCACCGGCAGCATCACTACCGCCGCGGCGAAGACCTTCTTGGTGGCACGATAGAACCGGCGCGCCGACGGGGTCCCGAGCGTGGCTGACCCGCGCAGGGCGCGCCACTTAAGGAACCAGAACGAGGCGCCGACGACCAAGATGGAACACACGATTGCCAGTGCAACCAGACTGAACCGGCCAAGTGGCGCCGCCCTAGCTATGACGGCGTACAGGAGCGGGAACACCAGCGCGGCGTTCAGCAGCTCGAACACCCAAAGGTAGATCAGGCGCCGCTCGACGTGCCGTCTCACCGGCGTCTACTCGTACCCGTACTCCTGCATGGCCGGCTCGAGGAAGTCGAAGGTGTGCACGCCAGTGTCGGTGCGCCAGCGTCCCACGGCTTCCTTGTTGACCCTGATCTTGGCCAGGCGGAGGCCCAGGTAGTCGCTCAGGCGTTCCAGCGTCTCGTCCTGGCGGAGCACGAAGTCCTCGAAGCGCACCTGGATCCAGTTGTCCGGTTTGGGCGTGGCCTTCACCAGTTGGTCCTGGTAGTACCAGGAGATGGCCCGGCGAAGACGCACGTCATCAGTGGGCGGGTACTGGATGCCGAAATCGCGCAGGTCGTCGGTCTTGTGGGCGGCGAGGACGCTGTCCCGCGGGTCGCGCACCCAGAAGATGAACTTGGCCTCCGGGAAGAGACGGGCGATCCAGGGGAAGACCAGCGTCGTCTCGGGCAGCTTCCAGCCTCGGTAGGCGGCGTCGCTGGCCAAGACCGAGCGCAAGAAGACGCGGACCAGGTCGGTGAACTCCTTCGGCATGTCGCCCCGGAGGGCGCTCCAGTCCCAGGTGAGGTCGCCCCGCCACTGGACCTGGCGGGCCAAGACGCGACAGGCGTCGTACAGGGCAAAGGGGGGCAGCAAGTCGCCGGAGCGGTTCTGGGGTGTGCCCATGAAGACGCCGCTGGCGGCGAGGGTGTGCGACATGGCGCGGGTCCCCCCGTGCCCGCGCCCGATGATGGTGACTACGCTCATGAGTGCAGATCCTGTCGGAAATGATGAGTGACTCGTGACCCGTGAGTGACTGACTCGTGACACGTGACACGTGACCGGAGGAGACAGGGCGCTCAGTCACGTGTCACGGCTCACCGGTCACCACAGCGTGACGACCTGGCCGGTCTCCCAGGACTCGATGATGCCCTCGATGATACTTTGGACGTGCAGAGCGTCGGCGCCGGACGCGTCAATCTCGTCGGGCGACACGCCGGCCACGTTCTGTTCGATCCAGCGGCCGATGCGGCTGCCGAAAGTCTCCCCGAAGCTCATCATGCCGCCGATGTAGTCGTAGCTGATCGTCTCACGGGTATAGCGCGGGTAGAACGTCAGGTGCTCGCAGGCATCCACGAGGACAAAGCGCGCCTCGGAGCCCACCACCTCCAGTTCCTCGAGGCCGTAGCTGCCGCCGGCGTCGTAGGAGCCGGTGAGGTGGCCCAGGATGCCGTTCTTGAAGAGCAGGTTGACCTGGACGTTGGACCAGCAAACGCGCCGGCCGCCGGGGCCGTCGGCGCGCGGGCCGCGCTTGAAGAAGGCCTGCACCTTCTCCACGTCGCCGGCGTAGTAGCGCATGACGTCCAGAGAGTGCGGGTGCAGGGCGCGGATGTGGAACCAGGGCGAGGTCTCGTTGGGGTTGTTGATCCACATGCGCATGTTGATCATGTTGAGCTCGCCCAACTTGCCCTCATTCACCCACTGCTTGGCCAGCAGGGCGGCCGGGGTGAAGCGGTGGTTCAGGTTGATGCCGTAGCGCAGGCCCTTGGCCTTGGCCAGGGCGACCATCTCCCGCGCCTGCTCGAGGTTGTTGGAGATGGGCTTCTCGCCGAGGACGGGCAGGCCGGCGCCCAGCAACTGCATGGTGGGCTGGTAGTGGTCGCCTCCGTTCTCCTTGCCCGCGGTGGTGACGCTGGCGGCGTCGATCTTGATGCCGCTGGCGAGCAAGTCATCCACGGAGTAGAAGGCGCGGGCGCCGTACTTCTCCGCGGCGCGGTCGGCCTTCTCCTTGATGACGTCGCACACGGCGACGATCTCGGCGTCGGGGTGCTTCTGATAGACGCCGGCGTGGGTGTTGCCGATGTTGCCCATGCCTACGATGGCTACCTTCAGTGCCATTCTGTCCTCCCGTAATGAACCGCAGAGTACGCAGAGAGCGCAGAGAAGAAGGGAGGCCGGAGGAGAAAGGAAGGAGCAGGATGGGACTGCCGGAGACCCCGAGGTGTCCTTGGCCGGCGCCCCGGTTGACGGAGCCTACGGTTGTGGCGCCACCAACCAACATCCCTCTTCATCTCTCTCCTCTTCTCGGCGTTCTCTGCGCTCTCTGCGGTGAGTCCCTCCCTACTTCCTCGCTTCGGCTTGCAGCTTGACGGCGGTTTGCACGCCGCCGATGTACAGGGCGTCGTAGGCCTGTTGCGACGTCTTGAAGGCGCCGACCCCCTCCTTCCCGTGCCAGTCTCCCTGGTGGTACATGGGGTTGGGCAGGCCGGTTTCGGCCTCGCGCTTGGAGATGTGGGCCTGCATGCGGGCGCGCAGGGCGGCGACCAGTTCGGGCTCGCTCTCGGCCAGGTTGTGGTTCTCCTCCGGGTCCTGGATGAGGTTGTAGAGCTCCACCGGCGGCTTGAAGTGGAAGTCGGGCTCCAAGGCCTCGATGAGCTTCCACTCGGGCGTGCGCCAGCCGTGCTTGCGCATCCAGGTGCACTCAGTCAGGTAGATCTCGCTCTCGAAGGAAGTGACCTCGCCGCGGACGAGCTGCATCAGGCTGCGGCCGTCCATCTGGTAGTCGCCCGGGTCTATGTCGGCCAACTCGAGGATGGTGGGCAGCAAGTCCTTGTGCTGGTTGTAGCCGGGGACGCGCAGCCCGGCGGGCACCTTCCCCGGGTAGCGGATGATCAGAGGGACGTGCAGGGTGTTGTCGTAGATGCCGTGATGATCGAAGTAGCAGTCGTGATCGTAGAGCGTCTCGCCGTGGTCGGAGTTGATGACCACGATGGTGTCGTCCAGGATGCCCAGCGACTCGAGCTGGTGGAAGAGCGTCTGGATGCAGGCGTCCATGTAGGCGACGGCGCCATCGTACTGGGCGATGATGTAGTCCTTGTCGGTGATTCCGGGCGGCATCCAGGAGGCGAAGAAGTCGCGGAAGGGCTTGAAGGCCATCACCGGATCCATGGAGCGGTTGTCCGGATCGGTCTCGTTGCCGTGGTAGAAGGCGCGCTCGTAGGGGTAGGGCGGCAGGTAGGGCGAGTGCGGGTCCATGTGGCGCAGGAAGAGGAAGAAGGGCTTGCGCGACTTGGCGAGCCGGTCCAGCTCGGGCACGGTGACGTCGTTGAGGTTCTGCGCCTTGGGGCTGCGGCCCTCGGCCCAGGAGCCCCAGCCGGCGAACTCAATGTACTTGGCGAAGTCGCGCGAGGCCGGGTTCCCCTTGAAGCCGATGGAGGTGGTGTTGTAGCCGGCTTCGTTGCAGAACTGGGCCAGCGTCTTGGCCTCGGGGCGCATGGGGCCCTGGTGGCGCAGGGCGACGACCTGGGTGCCGAAGGCGTCGCGGCCGGTGAACATGTTGGCGTAGCCGCTGGTGGTGGGGATGTGGGCGCTGTAGGTGCGCTCGAACAGGGCGCCCCCCTGGGCGAAGCGGTCCATGTGCGGCGTGGTGAGGTTATGGTAGCCGTAGGACGACATGTGATCGGCACGCAGGGAGTCGATCCCGATGAGCAGGATGTTCGGCTTGCGACGGCGTCTAGGTGGCATGTGACCTCCACGATGGGGTCGGGTTGGTGCTGGGATTGTACTACCGAGCGGCGGGGGCGACTAGTGCGACGATGCTCACCGGAGGGCGTTGACGGCGGTGCTACACTAGGTAGGACAGATGAAGGATGTTAGCATAGACGTTAGTGATAGGAGAATCGCCATGAGTGAGCAGCAACCGCAAGCTGAGTTTCGCTCCGACATGGTGGTCACGCGGGTATTCGATGCGCCGGTGGAAGAGGTTTGGCGCTATTGGGCGGAGCCCGAGCGCTTCGCCCGCTGGTGGGGCCCCACAGGGTTCGGCGTCGCCAAGGCGGACATGGACGTGCGGGTGGGCCGCAAGTACCTGTGGTGTATGACCCCTCCCGAGGGTTACCTCGGCCCCAACCCCGGCAACGCGGGCACCTTCACAGAGGTAGTGCCGGGCAAGCTGCTACGGTACGTCACCCAGTGGTCGGACGACCAGGGGAAGGCGCTGACCGCCGACGAGGCGGGGATGCCGGACATGCCCGACGACTTCAGCGAGACGGTGAAGTTCGAGGCGCTTCCCGATGGGCGGACGATCATGACCTACATCGAGCACGATCTGCCGGTGAACCTGATGTTCGCCTATTCGTGGGTAGGGATGTGGCAGTCGCTGGACAAGATGGAGGCGGCGCTGAAGGCGGATCGGGGCTGACGCCGCACGGGTCGCTAATGTTGCGGCGCCATGGTTAGTGCTTCTGTAGTTCGATGCCGTTAGTGGCTGGAGGTAGGACATGGACGTCAAAGAAATGCCTGATGTCATTCTCAGCGATCTGGTGGTCACTCGGGTTCTGAACGCGCCGGTGGAGGCCGTCTGGGAGCACTGGACGGCTCCGGCGAAGTTCAAGCAGTGGTGGGGGCCGCAGGGCTTCACCGCCCCGATCATCGAGATGGATGTCCGCGTGGGCGGCAAGTACATGTGGTGCATGAAGGGTCCCGAGGGATCGGGCTTCCCCGTTGCCTGTAGCACCGGCACGTTCACGGAGGTGTTGCCACGCCAACGCTTGCGCTACAACGTCCTGTGGGCCAACGAGCAGGGCCAGATAGTGAAGGCGGCCGATCTGAACATGGACTTTCCCGACGAGATCATGGACCAGGTGACCTTCGAGGGCCTGCCCGACGGGCGAACGATACTTACGATCACCGAGTGTTCGCTACCGCTCAACCAGATGTTCGCCTATGCGT
>ENA-UOUL01001561-UOUL01001561.1-bioreactor-metagenome-genome-assembly--contig:-NODE-1561-length-31132-cov-5.731863_pt1 | contig 31132 bp, 23 predicted proteins | sample MGYA00249838_ERZ747220 | MGnify/ENA primary metagenome ERZ747220 (study PRJEB28778, sample SAMN05720191) | bioreactor metagenome | isolation source: Anaerobic biogas reactor | place: USA:Washington... | reverse complement strand
GGGGCGTACCGCCAGACGCTCGGTGAGTACCTCACTGCCGCCCTGGGTGACCCAGGCAACCTCAGGCGCAAAGCCTTCCACGTGCTCCGCCTCCTTTTGCAGCAGGCTCTCGGGAATGAACAGCGGCATCGCCACGTTTTCGTGTCCGGTCGCCTTGAACATCCCGTCGAGCCCTTTCTGGATGTTCTCCCAGATGGCGTAGCCATACGGGCGCAGGATCATGCAGCCCTTGACGGAGAAATAATCGATCAACTCGGCTTTTAAGACGACATCGGTATACCACTGGGTAAAATCGACATCGATCGCCGTGATCGCTTCTACTTTCTTTTGGTCAGCCATTTCTCTTCCCTCCTTGACGAAAAAAATCCCGGCAGTTGACTGCCGGGACGAATTCGGGTTCTTCCAAATCCGCGGTACCACCCAGTTTGACGCAGGTGCGCGTCCGCTTGCATGGCCTATATCGGGGCCAGCCGGCTGCCTTGCGGCAGAGCCTCCGGGGCGGGACGATCCGGTCTTGGCAGGGATTTTCAGCAGCCATCCCCTCTCTGAAGCTTCCACCAGATCTCATTCCCATCACAGGCTGTTAGCGGCAGTATACTGAACAGCACCTGCCCTGTCAAGCTTTGTCAGATCGCGATGCCGCAGACGCGGGCGGTTTCGCGGGCAATCGCCAGTTCTTCGTTGGTCGGGATCACCAGCACCTTAACGGGCGAGTCGTCGGACGAGACGAATGCTTCACGCGCCTTGACCGCATTGTTTTTGTACGGATCGATCGTGATGCCCATATAGGCCAGCCCGTCGCAGGCGCCCAACCGGATGTCCGGCGTGTTCTCGGCGATTCCGGCCGTAAAGACGACGGCGTCGACGCCGCCCATGGCGGCCGCATAGGCGCCAATGTACTTGCGGCACTGGTACTTGAACATATCGAGCGCCAAAGACGCCAGCTTGTGGCCTTCACCGGCTGCGGCATACAGGTCGCGGAAATCGCTGCTGACGCCTGAAATGCCCATGACGCCGGACTTCTTGTTGAGCAGTTCATCGACCGAATGCGCGTCCAAGCCTTCCTTGTCCTGCAGAAAGGTCACGATCGCCGGATCGATATCGCCGCTGCGCGTGCCCATGCAGATTCCCGCCAGCGGGGTCAGGCCCATCGACGTGTCGATGCAGCGCCCGTTGCGGATCGCGGCTATCGAGGAGCCGTTGCCGAGGTGGCACGTGATGATCTTCAGGCTCTCATACGGCTTTTGGAGCACGGCCGCAGCGCGTTGGGAGACATAGGCGTGCGATGTGCCGTGGAAGCCATAGCGGCGGATGCCATGCTTTTCATAGAGCGCATAGGGCAAGGCGTACATGTAGGCCTTGCGCGGCATGCTCTGGTGAAACGCCGTGTCAAAAACCGCGACCTGCGGCACACCGGGCATGGCGTCCTCACAAGCTTCGATACCGGTCATGTTGGGCGGGTTGTGCAGCGGAGCCAGGTCAAAGCAGGCTCGGATCGCTTTTTTGACTTCGGGGGTGATCAGGACAGACGAGGCGAACTTCTCGCCGCCGTGCACCACCCGGTGCCCCACGGCGTCGATCTCGCTCATGCTCTTGATCACGCCGTGCTGATCGGATGTCAGCGCGCCCAGCACCGCCTGGACCGCCACTTTGTGGTCCGGCAGGTCGATCGACAGCGTCAGGGGATCGGCCCCGTTCAGGCTGTGCTTGATGAAAGCGTCCTTCAAGCCAATGCGTTCGGCGCCGCCTCGCGCGAGCACGGCACCGGTTTCAGCGTTCAGAAACTGATATTTCAACGAGGAACTGCCCGCGTTGATGACCAAGACGTTCATTTTATATCCTCCATAAAGAGCGGCAGGTTTTCCCTGCCGCCTGATCAGTCGATCGATTGTGCCTGGACCGCCGTGATCGCGACGACACCGACAATATCGTCTGCGGAACAGCCGCGGGACAGATCGTTGACCGGCCGGGCGATACCTTGCGTGACCGGCCCGTAGGCTTCGGCCTTGGCCAGGCGCTGGGCCAGCTTGTAGCTGATGTTGCCGGAATTGAGGTCGGGGAAGATCAGGACGTTGGCTTTGCCCGCAACCGGACTGCCGGGCGCCTTGCTCCTGGCGACTTGCTCGACGAGGGCTGCGTCGACCTGCAGTTCGCCGTCAAGGCTCAGCTCGGGCGCTTTCTGCTTGGCCAGCCGGGTCGCCTCGATCACCTTTTCGGTCAGCTCGCTCCTGGCGCTTCCGTACGTGGAGTAGGAAAGCATGGCGACATGGGGCTCGCCGCCGGTCAGGAGGCGGAATGTCCTGGCGGACGAAAGGGCGATCTCGGACAACTGGTCCGCGTCCGGATTCTCAACCAGGCCGCTGTCGGCGAACAGGAACGTGCCGTCCAGCCCGTATGGGCAGTCGGGCACGATGATCATGAAGAAGGCGGATACGATCTTGGTTCCGGGTGCAGTCTTCAGGATCTGCAGCGCAGGCCGCAGCGTGTTCGACGTGCTGTTGATCGCACCGGCCACCATGCCGTCGGCTTCGTTCTGCTTGACCATCATGACCGCGAAATAGAGCGGGTCGCGCATCATCTCGCGGGCCTTTTCCAGCGTCATGCCCTTGGCCTTGCGCATCTCGTAAAAGGCGCTGATAAACGGTTCGGTCAGTTCGCTGGTCTTTGGATCGACAAAGCGGGCGCCGGAAATGTCCCACTGCGGGGCGACGGCCTCGATCCGGGCCCTGTCGCCGATCATGACGACGCGGACGATATCCTCTTGCAACAGCTTGGCACAGGCCTCGATGATGCGCGGGTCGTATGATTCGGGCAAAACGATGGTCTTCTTGTCTTGTTTGGCACGGCTGATAATCGTATCGATGAAACCCATAATGCATCCCCTTTTCTTTTAAGCTTCATGTCCGCCCCTCAGTATAGCGGATGTCTTGCGCCAGTTCAACCGCTCAGGATGATTTTTCGATCTTGGACGCGGCGTTTGCCGCTCGCACAACCCGGTACGGCAGGTAAAGGCCCAGCCCGAACAGGCCGATGGCAATCAGAATGTCCCCGACGCTGATCATATAGCCGGCAAACGGGATCAGGTCAGACAGGAAAAACAAAGGCTCCTGCCCGCCTGCTGCGAAATAATGCGGCGCCTGGCCCAGCTTGTCCAGGGCGTCAGGGCCGAACCGGCTGATCGAAGGGCCCACGGGCATGCGGCCGCCGTTGGCGACGATAACCAGACTGTTCAGCACGGTTCCGGCAAGGGCGACCAGCAGGCCGGGCTTTTTTGCGTTTCGGGCCAGGAAAAAGATCACCAGGCCGTACTGGAGCGCAGCCAGAACGGAGCGCAGCAGCATGTGATACTCAAAACGGGTAAGGAACCCATCGATCCGCTGGGACGATAGCAGCCATTCGCAAAAAAGAGACAGGAAAAGCAGCGGCCAGACCCGGAAGCGTTTGTGCCAGATGCTGCGGAAATTACCTCCCCCTAAAAGGCCGAGCAGGACACCGAGCAGGCAAGACGCCAGGATCATGGCAGAAGGCGCGCGCGGCAGACAGGCCGGCGCTTAGTGCTTGAGAAAATCGTGCAGTTCATTTTTACTCCGCATGCGTTCCAGCCCGCGGACGAAGGCCTTGACGACTTCGGGTGCGAACTGGCTGCCGGCATTGCGCTGCAATTCGTCGAGCGCCTCCTCCAGGGACATGGCGGCCCGGTATGCCCTGTCTGACGTCATGGCGTCGAAGGAATCTGCCACGCACAGGATCTGGGCCTCGAGCATTTTGCTCTCCTCGCCGGCATCCGAAGGATAGCCGCTGCCGTCGTAATGGACGTGATGCGCCCGGATGATCTTGACCTCCCGCTTGAGGAACTGGATGTCCTCCAGCATCTGGGCGCCGATCACCGGGTGTTTCTTGATTTCCTCATACTCGGCGTCGGTCAGGCGGTCATTCTTGTTCAGGATCGATTCGCTGATACCGATCTTGCCGATATCGTGCAGCAACGACGCGTACTTGAGCACCTTGGTCCGGTCCGATGAAAGGTGCATTTCGTTTGCGATGATCTCGCAGTATTTCTCAACACGCCGGGCATGGCCGATCGTGTAGGTGTCCTTCGCTTCCAGGGCGGCTGAAAAGGCCTTGATCGTGTCGATGTAGCCTTTGCGGATCGAGGTGAAGCCGACATAGGCGTAGCGGAAGAGCATGAACGGGGCAAAAAAGAGCAATACGGCCAAAAAACCGAAAGCGTGGTAGACGGCGGTCAGGAAAACGCCCAGCGTCCCGATCAGGATCATGCTCAGGATCGACCAGCGGAAGATGTGCAGCCATTCCAGCATCAGGCCGGGTCGCGGGCCGGTCAGAAAATAGAAATAGAACATGATCATCAGCGTGTTGACCAGCACGTAGACGACAAGGCCGAGGAAAATGGACGGCAGATCGTGTGCGATCTGCAGAAAGCTGGCCTCGATGCCCTGCGGGTTGGTGTCGACCATGTAGCGGCCGCCCAGTTTCTCGTAGACCAGTCCGCAGGCCAGGATCGACAGGATGTAGTTGGACGCGTTCATCAGGCTCTTGAGGATCGGCGTGTTGAAGACGTGCTCCTTGCGGCCGCGCCCGAAGTCCATGATCGAGAAAAACGCCGTGCAGAACGAAACCCAGGCGGCGGCGGTCAAGCCAAACAGCAGCAGGGCGCTGATGTCGATGGCAAAGGCAATCGATATGGCCTTGTCTTCGTCGATAGCCAGACTCTGGGATTCGGCGATGACGCCGAGCAGTGAAAAAAAGACGACGCCGGCCACGTAAAGACCCAGGTGGTCGGCATCGCGAACAGTCAGATAAGCCAGCGACCCCAGGCCTGCCAGGATGCAGATGATGTTGTATGCTGTCGCTGTTTTTTTCATCGATGTGCTTCGCACCTGCCTGCGCGATGTTCAACTTTGGGGGTTCATGAAAAGGCAGACCGGCATTTTTCCCTGGCTGCCGGCTTTTTTAGCCGGCGGCCATCAATGAACGTTTCAGATAATTCTCCAATGAGCACCGGTCGCAAGGACCATCGCAAGCAGAGAAGCGAGTATTCCCAACACTTTTCTGAATTTCATTATGAACAACCTCCCATGCTGGTCTCTACCTCTTCGCTATACAGGTAGGTTGTTCCGCTTCGCTTGTCCGGTCTGCCATTTCACACGTACAAGGTGATGCCGGGCCAGGTGCCCGTCATCGGTCAGGAGGGTTTTTTCGGTTTGCTGATCGGCCGGTTCATGGCCGACAGGACGGCCATGACCGCTGACTGGATCTCGGTGTCCGGGCTGCTGATCGGCGTGATGCCGTACAAGGTTGTCTCGTGGAACGGTTCCGTGTACGATAGTGCCACGACAAAGCAGTCATTGCCGGCAATGCTCTGGCGCTGGAGATCCAGCAGGCTGATCGCATAGGACGGCCCCAGGTAATTCTTCAGAGCCGCCAGGCAGGCGTTGATCGCCGACTGCACCCGGTTGCGGCTGGACAGGGGACTGCGTGAGGTCCCTTCAAACTGGTTGTCGCCCTGGGCCAGGATGACGGTCGTCTCCACGTTGGAGCTGTCCAGGCTGATCGTTATGCGGCGAATCGTCAGACGTGCTTCATAGCGGACAGCCGGCATGACCATGTTGCTGTTGACCTGGGCCACGCTGATCAGCTTATAGTCGATGTCCAGCCCGTAGGCCGCCATAATGGCCGACTGGACATCACGGACCAGCTGCTTTGGTGATTTAGTCAGATCGCTCAGAATATGAATCTCGACAATCTCGTCCTGCTCGTTGAGAACCGTTCGCGCGGCCAGAACACCGCCCAGCCTGGCGATCAGCTTGTCAAGTTCGGCTTTCAGTTCGATCATTTCCCCCATGCCGATCTGTCCCCCCTTCAGGGCAACACCAGGCGCCGGCCATGAAGGACGCGCCTGATCTGCTGCAGTACATACTTAAATGTTATTGTAGCATAATCATGCAGAAGATACAGGCAGGCAATATTTCATTTTGATAGCATTTATCCTGCATTTAGCTTATTTGGCCTAGCGCAGGGCCAGCAACGCCCACAAGTTGTCGCGCGCCCAGACATAGTAGGCCCCGTCTTCGGCCTGGCGGAAGATGGCCGACAGGGCCGGGCTGGTCTGGCTGGTCGCCTGGTGCCAAAGCAAACGGTCGACAGCGGTCCGGTAAAGCAGCCCGTCGCCGGTGATCCGGGCGATCCGCGCGGTCATGGCATAAGCCTCCAGGCACTCCTGCTGATCGACGGGCGTTCCCTGGCCCGGGTGGTAAGATGCGTAAAGCGCGGATTGGTTGAACAGCTGTGCACGGATCCAGGCAAGGCTCCTTTGTGGTGTGTGGCCGACTTCGCACAAGTGCAGCACGACGCGCAGCGTTTCAGCGGTATCGATCGCGGCCACCGATCCGCCAAACGGCAGGTAGCCGCCGCTTTCCGGCTGCCAGGCCCAGGCATACAGCGGCAGGCTGTCGCCCAGGAGGCCGCCTTCGACACGGGCCAGGTACGTCTCGTAAACCGCCAGCCAAGCTGAATCGACCTGTCCGAGCGCCTGAAGTGCGAACAGGTCGATAGACGCCAAACGGAGCACAGGCAGCTCTCGTCTGGCATCTTGTTTGGGTTCCGGCGACACCGTCGGTTTGGGGGTCGGGGTCGCCCCGGGGTCGAGGACCGGTTCGGGCGTGGGGACAACCGCCAGGGAATCGGTCGGTGCCTGGCCCGAGAATCGGGACAGCAATGCGTCGGACAAGTCGGCCAGCTGCCGGTAGCGCGCCGGGTCCGGCCATACCGAAATGCTCTGGGCCAGCAGTCTGGCCAGGGCCAGTTGGGTTCGCAGGTCATCCTGGGCAACGGCCGGTTCAAAATCGCCGCGACTGACCTTGCAAAATCCATCCGGCGTGATCCAGCCGGCAGAAAACGAGGTCCACCACGCTGCAAAATCCTTACGGCGGTTTTGCTCGAGCAAAATCTGGCCGTACAGGATCTGGTCCAGACCCAGGGCCGCGTCCGAGATGTCGTCCGGCGGTTGACCGGTCTTGCCAGCCAGCCTGTACCAGGCCAGCAGCTGCCCATCCTTCTCGAGGAGCCGGCGCATGCGGCCTTCCAGCTTGTCCGGATTTTCAGAACCGTCCGAACAGTCCGCGCACCCCTCGTCCAGCGCGCCCGGCATCGCGACGAACAGGGCCGGCACCTTCTCGGCGAACCAGAACCAGCGCTGCCAGAAGCTGAGCGCCGCGAACAGGACCGCTGCCGCCAGCAGTCCTATCAGTATTGCCAGGGGTATTTTTCGCTTGGCGAAGCCGCGTCCTGCCTGCATGCCTGAACAATACCCCCTTCCCTTTTCCTTACAACCGGGCCGTTAGGGCCACGGGTCTATCATAACAAAAACAGCTGGGCTGCAAAAGCCGGGCCGTGATATAATCAGGTTCATGAATATCATCAGCATCATCGCCGAATACAACCCTTTCCACCTGGGGCACCAGTACCAGCTGCAGGAAGCGCGGCGCCTGCTCGGGCAGGACAGCGCCGTTATGGCCGCCATGAGCGGCAGTTATACCCAGCGCGGCGAACCGGCCATAACAGACAAATGGAGCCGGACGCGCATGGCCCTGGCTGCCGGTGTCGACCTGGTCCTTGAACTGCCATTTGCCTATGCCTGTGCCAGCGCTGAGCGTTTCGCCGACGGCGGGGTCAGGCTGCTGCAGGCCACCGGCCTGGACAGCCAGCTGGTCTTCGGTTCTGAAAGCGGCGATCTTGATCGGCTCAGGCAGGCGGCTGAATTTCTGGTGCCGGAAACGCCTGATTTCAAGGACGCTTTGCACGCGTGTCTTGCCGAAGGCCTGTCCTTTCCCGCCGCCCGTCAGAAAGCCATGGAGCAGGTCAGCGGCGACAGCGCGCTGGCCGGTCTGCTCAGCCAGCCGAACAACATCCTGGCTGTCGAGTATCTCAAGGCGATTCACCGTCTCCCATCCTGCCGCCTGCGTCCCGTGACCATTCGCCGCCTGGGACAGGACGACCGTTCAGAAAACCTGCCGGGCACCGGGGTACTGCCAGGCGCATCGGCGATCCGCATGGCGGTCTTTCAGGCGACACAGGCGCATCCCGAACCGCAGCTGGCGGATCTGGCAGACCGGCTGCTCGACGCCATGCCGGTTCCCGCGCTGGCCGAGCTGATGGCCCGAATTCAGTCAGGTCCGGGGCCGGTCTGGCCCGAGCAGCTGCAGCAGCTGGCGCTATCCCGGCTCAGGAGCGCCGGGCCGGATGAGCTGGATTTAATCGCCGGCATGGGCGAAGGCCTGTCCCGCCGGCTGTCGGCCGCGGCCCGCCGGCCCGGTCCGTTTCTCCAGTCACCCTGGCAGACCTTGCTGTCTGACGCTGATACGCGGCGATTCACACGCACTCGGATCCAGCGGGCCCTGGCAGCGATGCTGACCGGTTTGAACCAGGCCGATCTGGACGCGTTTGACGCAGCCGGCGGACCTGCCTACATCCGCGTGCTCGGTTTCAGCCGGAAGGGCCGCTACCTGCTCAAGCTGATGCGCCGTCTGGCGGAAAAGCCGCTGATCACCCGCTCTTCCGATTTCCGGGAGCTGGGGGGCGATCAGGTTCTTCAGCGCATGGCGCAGCTCGACCTGGTCGCCGCCGACCTGTGGGACTCGGCAGCCGGGCTGCCCGGCGGCCGCGACTTTGACACGCCCGTCATCATGCGCTAGAATGGGTAAATTATCGTGAAAAGGAGTGGTTCACATGGCTGAAAATGTCTTTGATACGTTGATGAACCGGGGCTACATTGCCCAGGTGACGCATGAAGAGGATGTGCGTCGATACTTGTCCCAGCCAGGAGCCATCTTCTATATCGGCTTCGATCCGACGGCGGACAGCCTTCATGTCGGCCACTTCATCCAGATGATGGTCATGGCCCATCTGCAGCGCGCGGGGCACCGCCCGATCGTCCTGCTCGGCGGCGGGACCGGTATGGTCGGCGACCCGTCCGGGCGTTCCGATCTGCGCCAGGTGCTCGACGAAGACACGATCCGCGCCAATGTCGACCGTTTCCGCGAGCAGATGAGAATCCTGATCGAGTTCGGCGACGGCAAGGCCCGCATGGTGGATAATGCCGATTGGCTCTGCCAGCTGAACTACATCGCGTTTTTGCGCGATATCGGATCCCAGTTTTCGGTCAACCGCATGCTGGCGGCCGAATGTTTCAAGCAACGCCTGGAAAAGGGCCTGTCTTTCCTCGAATTCAACTACATGTTGATGCAGGCCTACGATTTTCTCGTGCTCTACCAGCGTTACGGCTGCCGGCTGCAGCTGGGCGGGGACGACCAATGGTCCAATATCCTGGCCGGTGTCGACCTGGTCCGACGCAAGGAACAGGCTGAAGCCTATGGCATGACCTTCCAGCTGCTCACAACCAAGGCTGGTGTGAAAATGGGCAAAACGGCCGGCGGCGCGCTCTGGCTGGACCGGGAAAAAACGCCGCCCTTCGATTTTTACCAGTACTGGCGCAACATCGACGACGCGGATGTCGTCAACTGCCTGAAGCTTTTGACCTTCGTCAGCCTGGATGAGATCCGCGCGATGGCATCGCTGAAGGATGAGGCGATCAACGAAGCTAAAAAGCGCTTGGCCTGGGAAGTGACCGCCATCGTCCACGGGAAAGAAGCCGCCGACCAGGCCGCAGAACAGGCCGCCGCGCTGTTTAGCGGACCGGGGCGCGCTGACACCATGCCGACCACCCGCCTGGCCGCGGCCGATCTTGGAACCAGACCGCTGCTTGACCTGCTGCTGGACGCCGGTTTCATCCCCTCGAAGGGGGAAGGCCGGCGGCTGATCCAGCAAAATGGCCTCTACCTGAACGGGCAGCCGGTCCAGGATCCTGCCTGTTGCCTGACACGCGATGATTTTCCTTCTGGAGAAGCCGTTGTGCGCAAGGGTAAAAAAGCGTTCCATCGTTTTTTAATCGGCTGATCAATAACCTGCCAAAACAAAGGAGCGTCCAGCAGGACGCTCCTTTTATCGATGACGGTCAGTCTATAAACGTATTATTTCTGGCCTGAAGCCAAAGCCTTGGCCAGCTTCGATTTCTTGCGGGCAATGTTATTCTTGTGCAGATAACCTTTGGCAGCCGCTTTGTCGAGAGCCGTCTGGGCCTGACGGGCAAGATCCCCGGCGTTCTCCGCAGAAGCCGCCACGGCAGAACCGGTCTTCTTCAGCAGGGTACGGATTTTGCTTTTCTGCATCTTGTTGGCAGCGGTCTTTTTTGCAATAATTTTCGTGCGCTTGATTGCAGACTTGATATTCGGCATGTTTGTTCACCTCCCTGCTTGACGTTACGGTCAGATTTTGGCACGCGAGTATTCTAACATGTAACATACCCTGATGCAAGAGCTTCCGATGCCCAGGTTTTTGATTCTATCCGGATTGGGGAAGCAAAAAACGGGACTTGAGCCGTGTCAATCGGCTCCAGGCTGTTCAGCAGGTTCCGCTCGTGTTATGATAGACGGGAGAATGAAACCAATTTTGGGAGGTAAACCCTAGTATGCCCTTACAACCGAACCGACGCCGTTCGCGCTTGGCGCCCCGGCGCAAGGAAAGCCCGGATGCCACGCAGCCGGAAGCTTTGGCCAATCCAAAAGCCAGTTCTAAAAGCACCGCAGCCAAACCGCCAAAAAAGACGGTTGCCGCACAACCCGCCGCCCGTCCCGCCCAAACGGCCTCACCCCGGCGCAAAACGCGCGCAGGCAAGAACCCTGCCGTCAGCCGCGCCGCAAAACCCGTTGCCGCTTCGACCACGCCGCTGCTCAAGGTTATCCCACTGGGCGGCATGCGCGAAATCGGAAAAAACATGACGATTTACGAATACGGCGACGAGATGATCATGGTCGACTGCGGCATCGCTTTTCCTGAAGACGACATGCCCGGTATTGACGTCGTCATTCCCGATTTTTCCTATGTCATGCAGAACAAGCATAAGCTCAAAGGCATCTTCCTGACCCATGGCCACGAAGACCATATCGGCGCCCTGCCCTGGCTGTGCCGGGACATCCATGTCCCGATATACGGCAACCAGCTGACCATCGAGCTGGTCCGGCTCAAGCTGGAAGACCGGGGAACCGGCGTTTCACGGGTCACCCTCAAGCCGGTCAAGGACAGCGACAGGATCGAGGCGGGGGCTTTTTCCGTCGAATTTATCCATGTCAACCACAGCATTGCCGATGCAAACGCGCTGGTCGTGCGCTGCCCGGCCGGAACCATTTACCATTCAGGCGACTTTAAGGTCGACTACACCCCGATCAACGGCGGCCCGATGGACTTGTCCCGGATCGCCGCCGTCGGCCAGGAAAATGTCCTGCTGCTGGTGTGCGAAAGCACCAATGTGGAGCGCAAAGGCCACTCATCCTCGGAAAGCAAGGTTGGCGAAACGTTCGCCGACCTGTTCGCCAAGGCCGCCGGCCGGATTTTTGTGACAACCTTTTCATCGAATGTGTTCCGCATCCAGCAGATCTTCACCGCAGCCGAACAGCAAGGCCGTAAAGTCGCCCTGATCGGGCGCAGCATGCTCAACTATTTCAACGCGGCCAATTCGCTCGGTTACATCAACATGAATCCGGATACGCTGATCGACATCAACCAGATCGACCGCTACGCCGCGGATCAGCTGGTCCTGATCACAACCGGAAGCCAGGGAGAACCGATGTCCGCGCTGACCCGGATGGCCTTTTCCGAACACCGGCGTGTCGAGATCGTTCCCGGCGATACGGTCATCTTGTCGTCGAGCGCCATCCCCGGCAACGAAAAATCGGTCTACCGGGTCATCAACGAGCTGTATAAGCGAGGGGCAGCGGTCATTTACGAATCGCTATCCGAAATCCATGTCTCCGGGCATGCCTACCAGGATGAGCTCAAGCTGCTCCACCAGCTGCTTAAGCCGCGCTATTTCGTTCCCGGCCACGGCGAATACCGCCATCTCTACCGGCATGCCGAGCTTGCACACCAGATGGGCATGCCCTGGGACGATATTTTCCTGCTCAACAACGGTGATATTTTCGAATACCAGGACGGCAACGCCCGCATCAGCGGATTCGTCCAGGCAGCCGGGGTCCTGATCGACGGCTCGAGCATGGGCGAAGCAGATAACCTGGTGCTGCGCGAGCGCCGCCTCCTGGCCGATGACGGCGTGATGTCCATCTTCATCGCGGTCAGCCGTGCCGACGGGCAACTGGTGGCTAGCCCGGACATCCAGGCTCGCGGCTTCATATACGAGGTTGAGGCGGACCGGCTGATCAAGGAATGCCAGAAAAAGATCGAAGCGTTCGCCAGGCGCAGCCAGGGCAAGCCGTCCCTGCCGGAAATGGTCGAAAGCGGCGCCTTGCACGACCAGCTTCGCAACCTGCTGTTCGAACGCACCAAACGGCGCCCGGTTATCTTGATCTCCCTGATCCAGGTCTGAACGCAAAGCCAGCGGATTATCCTGTTTAAAGCGAATGCGGCCCCGGCAAAAAGCCGGGGCCGCAACACGTTTGTTTGCTGATCGGTTATAGCCGGCGTCAGGCTCAGGCTATCCCTTTGACCTTGAGAGCGGCGATTGCCTCCTCGGCAGCGGAAGCGGCATCGGGCGTGTAGATATCGGCGCCGATCGTTTTGGCAAACGTATCGTTGACGGGCGCGCCGCCGACCATGATCACAACATTCTCACGAATGCCTGCGGCCGTGGCGGCTTCGATAACAGACTTCATTTCACCCATCGTGGTCGTCAGCAAGGCGGAGCAGGCGATGATCTGGGCGTCGTTCTCTTTGGCCAGTTCGACGAAACGCTCCGGCGCAACGTCGGTTCCGGCATCGATGATCTCCAGGCCCTGCCCCTCCATCATCATGGCGACCAGGTTCTTGCCGATATCGTGCAGGTCTCCCTTGACGGTACCGATGACGACTTTGCCCTTGGCCTTGATGCCACCGGCGACCAAGAGCGGTTTCAGCAGCTCGGTTCCGGCCTTCATGGCGCGGGCGGCGATCAGGACGTCGGGCACGTAGACTTCGTTGTTCTTGAACTTGATGCCCACTTCGTTCATGCCGGACAGCAGTCCTTCGTTCAGGATCATCTGCGGCTCCAGTCCGAGGTCGATCGCCTCCTGGACCATCGCCTTGACATCCTTCGCCTTGCCCTTTTGCAGGGCTTCAGAAATTTTTACCAGCAGTTCCATCATGATTTCCTCCTCAGGTTTTGGATTGCTCTTTTATTCCAGGCTTGATTTTGCCTCTGGACTCTCGGAATCGTCCCGGCGTCACACCCGTGACGCGCTTGAACACCTTGGAAAAATAACTTTGGGTCTCGAAGCCGACCATGCTGGAAATATCCACCAGCGGTATCGTCTCGTTCAGAAGCAGCTTCATCGCGGCATCCACCCGGACGCTGTTGACGTAGCTGTTGAAATTATCGCCGATTTCCTCTTTGAAGATGCGGCTGAAATAGGCCGGACTGAGAAACACCTGCGAAGCGGTTTCCTCCAGGGTTATTTTCTTCATATAGTTTTTCTTGACGAAATCGATCGCCCGGAAGATCACGTCGGCATGCTTGACATTGGTGAGGTTGAAGACCTGGTCGGTAAACCGGGTCAGGATGCCGGATAGCCAGTAGGCAATCTCGTCAATATTGCGGAACGTGTTGATCTTGTTGAGATAGGTGTAGTTCAGGCCGAAAATCTGTTCGACGTCCGCTCCGCCGCGGATCGCGGCCCGGGACAGCAGCACGACCAGCTCGATGACTCTGGCGCGCATGATCTCGATACTGCCACTGCTGGAAAAAAAGATATGGCCGAGGATCTCGTTGAGGATCTCCTGGGAGGCCGCCTTGTCACCAACCTCGATCTTGTCCAACAGCTGGCCTTCCTTTTCGATCGGGTAGGCGAGATCTTCCTCGTTCTTGTGCGTGAACCGCTTGATGAAACTGATCTGCTCCCAGAGCTTGGCCTGCAGCTCGCCGGAGTTTTTGCGCGCGACGGTTTCGCTGAACGATTTGTCCGACAAGCCGCCGGCAACCAGGTACAGCGTCTCGCTCATGGCATTGACACGTTCGGTTGACAAGACCGGAACCCGCGCGATTTCTTCGCGCAGCTGGCCCATGAAGTCCGGATGGATGCCGTTGCGGGCAACCAGATCTTCGATCAGGAACTCGTCCGGATCCACCATGTTGACCGGTCCGCAGAGCAGGGCGCCCACGACCTGGCCTTCGCGGTAGATCGGCGAGACCCAGTGGGTCAGTCCCAGCGGGCAGAAATAGATGTAGCGGCCGCCAAAGCGTTCCGCCTGGTAGCAGCCATACAGATGGGCGTTGTCACAGAACTGCGATTGACCGGCAGCTTCATGGGTGCGGGCGCCGGGCAGAACGCGGGCGGCCAATGAACAGATCCCGGTCTGGTCGGTGTCGGAAGCAAGGTACAATGTCCTGCCCATCGGGTCGATCACACGGCAAGCAACGCCGCAGGCTTTGCTGTAATGGTCAGCCGCCTGGCTTGCCGCCTGCACATCCCATGAGGCGAAATTGTCCTTATCCCGGGTCGATGTCACCATTCATCACCTGCTTCCCTGCCATTTTATAACAGACAAGAGGGCGTCACTGTCATTTATTTGCGCTGCTTGGCAATTTTTTGTCATGATCTGACGGCCAACTGCTCAATGGCCGCGCTTGACATCGATAACATCCCGAATAGCCTTGATCCGGCCCAAAACCCGGTCATACTGGCTCTGGCTTGTCACCTCGATGGTCATGATCAGCGTCGCAGTCACATCTTTCATGGCCGTCATCTGGCCGGATATGATCGAGACTTTCTCATCGGCGATGGCGTTGGAGACATCGGCCAGCAGGTGGCGGCGGTCATGGGCCAGGATTTTGAGTTCCACCTGGTAGGACGCGCCCTGCCCTTCTTTGGACCAGGCCACATCGATCAGCCGGGACGCTTTTTCAGCGTTGCTGGCCGATCCGCCGGCCGACTGGAGCAAATGGCGAATGTTCGGGCAATCGGTTCGATGGACCGCGACACCCTTGCCCCGCGTGACATAGCCGATGATCGGGTCGCCCGGCACCGGGCTGCAGCAGCGGGACAGGCGCACCAGGCAGTTTTCGATGCCTTTGACGATAATCCCGTGGTCTGACACCTCGCGCGCCTTGCCCTTGGCCTTGCGCTGGTCGGCGATAACCGTCTCATCGGCCAGTTGCGTGGACGCGGGACTGTAGACGACCTGACCGGCCGATGTTACGCGATACCCTAAGCGGGTGCGTTCATCCTCGGGCAGGCCCTTGATGTACTCGTCGCGCAGCCGTGGGATGATCCGCCCGGCTGACAGCCCGCCGTACCCGATGGCCGCGTACATATCTTCGAGTGTATTCAAGGTGTAGCGGCGCAAGATTGGCTCAACATGTTCGGACTTGAGCAGCTGCGCGACGCCGAAGCCGGTCTTCTTGATTTCCCGTTCGACGATCTCGCGGCCGCGGTCGATGTTTTCTTCGCGCATCTCCTTTTTGAACCATTGGCTGATCTTGGTGCGTGCCGAAGCGCTCTTGACAATCTTCAGCCAGTCGCGGCTCGGCCCATGCACTTTCTCAGACGTCAGGATCTCCACGATGTCGCCGTTCTTAAGCTCATAGGTCAGCGGGACCATGCGGCCATTGACCTTGGCGCCGTACATCCGGTTGCCGATGCCGCTGTGGATGCTGTAAGCGAAATCGACCGGCACAGATCCGGCCGGCAAAGAGCGCACATCACCCTTGGGTGTGAAGACAAAGACCTCGTCGGCGACCAGGCCGCTTTTAAGCGATTCCATGAACTCGCCGGCGTCGCGCATATCCTTCTGCCAGTCCAGCAGCTGGCGCAGCCAGGTCAGCTTGCTGTCGTACGGCTCGCCGCGCTTGCCCTGCGGCAGGCCTTCCTTGTAGCGCCAGTGCGCGGCGATGCCGTATTCGGCGGTCCGGTGCATCGCCTCAGTGCGGATCTGGACCTCGAACGGGATGCCGCGCGGACCAATCACGGTCGTGTGCAACGACTGGTACATGTTGGGCTTGGGCATCGCGATGTAGTCCTTGAAACGGCCCGGCATCGGCTTGTACAGCTCGTGAACCAGTCCGAGGACCGCGTAGCAGTCGGAAACAGTCGCCACAATCACCCGGGTCGCGAACAAATCGTAAATCTGGTCCAGGCTCTTTTCCTGTTCCTTCATCTTGCGGTAGATGCTGTAAAAATGCTTGGGCCGGCCTTCGATTTCTGCCGTGATGCCCATCTCGCGAATCTTGATCTGCATCTGGACCACGATTTCCTCGAGATACTTCTCGCGCTCCGACCGCTTCTGGGCGATGGCGCCGACCAGTTCGTAGTAGGCGTCGCGGTCGATGTAGCGCAGGCACAGGTCCTCCAGCTCCCACTTGATCTTGTAGATGCCGAGCCGGTGCGCCAGAGGGGCATAGATGTCCAGCGTCTCACGGGCTTTGTCCGACTGCTTTTCCGGCGCCATGTGCCGCATCGTGCGCATGTTGTGCAGCCGGTCGGCCAGCTTGATCAGAACCACGCGGATATCCCTGGCCATGGCCAGGAACATTTTGCGGAAATTCTCCGCCTGGATCTCCTCTTTCGAAGAATAGGGGATCCGGCTCAGCTTGGTGACGCCGTCGACCAGTTCAGCCACGTCGTCCCCGAAGGCCTGACGAATTTCGTCGACGGTCTTGCCGGTGTCTTCGACCGTGTCATGGAGCAGCGCGGCAACCAGCGTATCCTCGTCCACCTCAAGGTCGGTCAGAATCGCCGCCACAGCCAGAGGGTGGATGATATACGGTTCCCCGGTCGCCCGCTGCTGGGCGCCGTGCGCGTCGATCGCATAGGCATAGGCCCGCGTGATCTTGTCGCCGCCCTGGCCGCCGGTGTACTCATGGAAACGTTTCAGAATCTGGTCGAGCATGTTCTCCCGCATGACGGCAGGCGACTGGCTCATCTAACAACGCCCCCTTCACGTTCTGCCGCCAGGCGGCGATAGGTCGGCGAGTCTTCCAGGCTAACTTTACCGGTCACAGGCACCAGCGCCAGGCGAATGCGGTTCTGCCCCAGGTCCTGGTGCTTGATGAGACCGGATTCTGCGAAAACAGACAGGATCCGGGCCAGCCGGAACGGATGCAGGTTGATCTGGTAGCTGCGCCCGATCTTGCGTGATAGCAGCGTCAGGTCCACGATAGAAGGCTGTTCGCCGCAATGGGTGCGCAAATACTGGTAGACAGCCTTGTACTCCTGCTTGTCGGGCAGCACAGCCTGCCAGGGCAGCGAAAAACGCTGCATCAGGGGCTTGAGCGCGCCCTCGCTACGATAGAGCGTTTCTGCTTCCCAGGGGCGGTCGTCAAAGGCATTTCCGCTGTCGGCTGGCCAGAGGTCGCGGATGTTCAGCTGAACCTGGCGCCGGCCCTGCCAGGTATTGACCTCGAGGGAAAAGCAGACGTCGACCCGGTCGCCGGGACCGGTCCAATCGCCGGCATCTCCGGCGCCGAAGGCAATCCCGTCCAGCTGGGCGCCGTTCGGATGGTCGGCGAGCCTTATTTTGAGATGACGGCCGCCATTGCCCACCAGCCGGGTCTCAGCAATCTGCAAGTTCTCGCAGATGAACAGCGGGACTGGATTGGCTTCGCCGAACGGCTCCAGGCGGCGCAGCTGGACGGCCTGGTCCAGAGTCAGGTCGCCGGCACTGACCTTAAGGTCGGCCTTCAGGCCGGTCTGCAGCATGTCGGGCTGGATGCTGTCGCGGGCATAGGCACGGATCGCGCTGCGAAAATGCGCCAGCTGATCGGCTGCCAGGGTCAGTCCGGCCGCCTTGCGATGCCCGCCATAGCGCTCCAGCGTGCCGGAAGATGCGTGCAGCGCCGCCAGGATGTCGATGTCGCCCCAGGAACGGCACGACCCGCGAAACAGGGCGCCGTCTCCGGCCAGCACGATAACCGGACGGGCGTATTGCTCCGCCAGGCGCGAAGCGACGATGCCGATAACGCCGGGATGCCAGTCAGAACGGGCGACCACCAGGATACGGTGCTCGTCCAGGTCCGCCTGGCTATCCAGCTCAGCCATCGCTTCGCGCGTGATGGCGTTCTCGATTTCCTGGCGCTGCTTGTTGAGGTCGATCAGGTTGACGGCGATTTCGCCTGCTTCGGTCTGGCTTTCCGTCAAAAGCAGCCTGACCGCGTCGAGCGCGTCGCTCATGCGGCCGGCGGCGTTGATGCGCGGGGCAGCCGTGAAGCCGAGCATCTGTGCGGTCACCTGGCGATCCGGCTGGCTGACCGCGTCGATCAGGACGGTCAGGCCCGGCGTCGACGAGGGAGGCAGGTCATCGCGTGTCAGCCGTTCGGTGCAGCCGCGGGCTAGGTTGATCTGATCCAGCCCGGCCGCGACCAGGCTGCGGTTTTCGTCGAGCAGCGGCACGACATCGGCAACGGTGCCCAGGGCGGCGAGATCCAAGTAGTTTTTCCACAGGTCACCGCACCTTAGTTCCCGGCACAGGGCCTGAACCAGCTTCAGGGCGACCCCGACGCCGGCCAGGCCGGTAAACGGATAACGGCTGTCTGCCCTGTGCGGGTTGACAACGGCGTCCGCGTCCGGCAGGCACGTTCCACAGGCATGGTGGTCGGTCACCACCACGGCAATGCCGGCTGCCCGCAGGTTCTTGATTGCCTGCAGGCTGGTGATACCGCAATCGACGGTAATCAGAAGTTTACAGCCAGTCGATGCCAGCGCGTCTGCGGCATCTTCCGACAAACCGTAGCCGTCAGACAGGCGATCGGGGATCAGGATCTGCGGATCGTGCCCCAAGCCGCGTAAAAATCGCGTCAGCAACGCGGTCGCCGTGATCCCGTCCACGTCGTAATCGCCATGAATGCAGATTTTCTGGCGCGCTTCGAGCGCACGCCCGATCGTGCGGCACGCCTTGTCCATGTCCGGCAGGAGTCCCGGGTCGTGCAGCTTGTGCAGGCCGGGCGACAAGAAAGCTTCGGCCTGTAAAGGGTCTGTCAGACCGCGGCATGCCAGCAGGCGATCCAGCAGGGGTGCCTGGGATGACGACTCGGTTCTGATCTGCCATTTACGGTGCACGCTTGCCTCCTGTGCAGACAGGCCCGACATCTAAAGCAGACATCGGGCCTGTCAAGTCATTTTTCGGTGCGGAGCGCTCAGCCGCTCAAGTGACGTTTTACCGCCTGATTCACAAGCTTGCCGTCGGCGCGTCCTTTCGTCTGCGGCATGACCAGCTTCATGACCTGGCCCATATCCCGGGGCGAGCTGGCCCCTGATTCTCGAATCGCCTCCAGAACGATCCGGTCGATCTCCGATTCAGTCAACGGCCTGGGCAGGTAGCTTTCCAGCACCGCCAGTTCCGCCTGATTCTTGTCCAGAATGTCCTGACGTCCTGAATGGGCCAACTCAGCCAGGTTTTCCTGGCGCTTCTTGACTTCCCGCGCCACGATATCCAAAATATCCGGATCATCGAGCGTGCACTGCCCGTCTTTTTCTGCCTGCAGGATGCCGGCGCGCAGAATTTGGAGCAAATCCTTGCGCAGGCTGTCCCGGGTCCGCATCGCGTCCTTGAGGTCCTGCAGCAGGCGCGTCTTCATGTCCATCGGTCAGCGTTTCCTTTTTCTGGCAGCTTCGGATTTCTTTTTGCGTTTGACGCTGGGCTTTTCATAATGCTCACGTTTGCGAACTTCTGCAAGAACACCGGAACGGGCACAGGAGCGCTTGAATCGTCTCAGGGCGCTGTCAAGGGACTCGTTTTCTTTGACTCTCACTTCTGACATCTTTTTTTCCCTCCCCTCGCGGCGATTTCTAGCTGTTCGCCATTGATACCGGCCTGGCAGACCAGGCGGATATCATGGCCTATTATACCCGTACCGCCGCGCCGGCGTCAACTGCCGCATAACCGCCGAAAATTACGGGGCATCACCCAAAAGGTACCGCTTGACGCGCGCCAGGGCCGGTCGGGTTGCTATATCCGGCAGGCGATGGGCATCGTTGCCGTAGTTGAACCAGACCCCGGTTTCGCGCCCGATATCGTACAGGCGGCGCAGCTGCGGCTTGTCCGCGGCCAGGATGCCGCTGACATTCAGCTCGATGGCAACCTCGTGCTCGATAGCCAGTTCGAACAGCTCGCCCATCTCCTGGTCTGTTATTGCGGTGTTGGCCTGGCTGACGGCTGCCGCCCCGATCCGGTTCCTGGCATAGCCGGCGTCCAGGGGGTGGACCAGGCAGTCTGCTTTCCCGGAGACGATCAGGCTGCGCGCCATCGCCAGCATGTGGCGGGCATAGCCGCGCGGTCCGGGCTCGTCGGGCTGGGCCCAGAACGGCATATGATAATGGTTCAGGGCATACGCCCGGTAATCGAGGGCTTGGCGCAGCCGGTCGCCCTCCAGCGTCTTGCCGATATCGTAGCAGGAAAGCTCGCAGCCGATGATCACCCGGACGCGCGTTTCCAGGCCGCCCAGTTGCCGGCGAAGTTCCTGCACATGGGCCAGGACGGTTGCGTCGTCGCGGTCGTCGTTGTCGTGATCGATCAGCGCGATGGCGTCAAGACCTGCCTTTTCAGCCTCGGACACGATGGCGGGCAACGTCATCGCCCGGTCGGCGCAGTGCGAGAAAGCGGTGTGCACATGCAGGTTCATCCGGGCCAGCTCATCCAGATCATAGGTTTTTTCGTGGCAGTACACGGTTACCCGCCTCCGATGGTCATGCCATCATGCCGCAAGGCAATGTCGGCCGCGATCGCCTCAGAGCAGTTTCTCGCCCAGGCTGCGCCCGCCGATCAGGTGAAAATGAACATGCCCGATGGTCTGACCGCCGTCCTCGCCGCAGTTGTTGATCAGGCGAAAGCCTGTCCGGTCAACCCCGGCGGCCGCGGCGACGCGCGGCACCGCGCGCAGGACAGCTTCGGCCACGCGGGAACCATCCGGGTCGGCGGCCAGATCCAGCAGATTGACCACGTGCTTGCGGGGCACGATCAGAAGGTGCACCGGAGCCACCGGGTGGATATCCCTGAACGCAACCACGTCATCGTCCTGGTACACGATCTCAGACGGAATGCTGCCGTCCGCGATACGGCAGAAAATGCAATCTGACATTGGACTCACCTCTCAGTCAGCTGGCTGGCCAGCAACTGCCGGACCGCCTGCAGCGCCGCGGGGATTTGGCGCGGGTTCTTGCCGCCGGCCTGGGCCATGTCCGGCCTCCCGCCTCCGCCGCCTTCCGTGATCCTGGCCGCTTCGCGCACAATGTTCCCGGCATTTAAACCGGCCTGGCGCGCGGCTTCTGACGCCACGGCCACCCAGGCCGCCTTGCCGTCTATCTCAGCTCCGAGCAAGATCAGGCTGCGGTCCAGCTTGGCGCGGATCCTGTCCGCAGTTTCACGCAACTGGCCCATGTCGGCGGCCGGCGCAACAGCCAGGAGGATGTTGAGCGTCCCCATGGGTTCGGCCTGGCCGAGCAGCTCGTTGGCCGCGTCGCCCAGCCGGGCCATCTGGGCTTCGGCAAGCTCTTTTTCCAGTTTTTTCATCTTGTCCAGCAGTTGGGCCAGCCGTTCCGGCAATTCAGCCTGCTGTGTTTTCAGCAGTGCCGCGCTGGCCTGCAGCAGTTCGTCCTGCTGGCAGGCCACGGCCCAGGCAGCCGCGCCCGTTACGCCTTCGATGCGCCGGACGCCGGCCGCAATGCCGCTTTCACTGAGCAGGCGGAACTGGCAGGCTTCCGACGAATGTTTCAGATGGGTTCCGCCGCACAGTTCCTTGCTGAAATTGCCGACCGAAACAACCCGTACCTGGTCGGCGTATTTTTCGTCAAACAGGGCGACCGCGCCGGAAGCGCGGGCCTGGTCCAAGGTCATCACTTCGGTGCAGACCGGATCGTTTTTCAGGATTTCATCGTTGACCAGCTTTTCGATCTGTCGCTTTTCCTCGGCGGTCAGGGGCTGGAAATGGCTGAAGTCGAAACGCAGCCGCTCAGCAGAAACCGCAGAGCCGGCCTGGGCGACATGTTCGCCGACGACAAGGCGCAGCGCCTTGTGGAGCAGGTGCGTCACGGTGTGGTTGCGCGCTGTAGCCAAACGGGCGGCTGAATCGACGTCCATGGTAAGCCGGTCACCCGGGCGCAGGACGCCTTCCTCGACCTGGGCGAGGTGGAAATAGAGGCCCTCCGCGCTCTTGGTCGTATCGAGGACGCTGAGGCGGACCTGGTCGTTGAACATGCGGCCGATATCGCCGGTCTGACCGCCTCCGGCAGCATAGAAGGGCGTGCGGTCGGTCATGACCGTGACGGCCGCTCCGGCTTCCGCTTCGTCCAGCAGGACGGGCGCCGTTTCCTTTTCAGCACTCAGAAGATAGCGGACCTGGGCTTGATCGGACAAGGTGTCGTAGCCGCTGAACAGAGTCGGCTGGCTGCGGTCGATGGATTCCGGCAGCGTTTCCTGGCTCCAAGCGGATCCGGCCCTGGCCCGCAAAGCTTGCCGGGCCGTTTCCTTCTGCCGGGCCATCTCGGCCTGAAAGCCTGCCTCGTCGATCGTCAGGCCCTGCTCGGCGGCAATCTCGCGGGTCAAGTCGAGCGGAAAACCGTACGTGTCATGCAGGCGGAAGACATCCGAACCGCTCAGCTGATGCTTGCCGGCCTGTCCGGCCTGGCTGATCATGTCATCCAGGATCAGGCTGCCCTGCTGGATGGTTTCGGCAAAACGGTCCTCCTCGTGGCGGATGACGCGCACGATCCGGTCCTGGTTTTCTAGAAGTTCCGGGTAAGCCCCAGACGATTCGCGGATCACGGTCGGCGCGATCTGGTACAGGAACGGCCGTGTCAGCCCGAGCAGCCGGCCGAAGCGGGCCGCACGGCGCAGCAGACGGCGCAAGACATAGCCGCGGCCTTCGTTGGTCGGGATGATCCCGTCGCTGATCATCATGGTGGTGCTGCGGATGTGGTCAGTGATCACGCGGATGGCCGTATCGGCCTTCTCGTCACGGCCGTACGCCACGTCGGCCAGCTGGCAGGCATGATCGAGGATTGCCCGGATGGTATCGACCTCGAAAAGGTTATCAACATCCTGCAAGATGCAGGCAAAGCGTTCCAGCCCGGCGCCGGTATCGATATTCTTTCGGTCCAGGGGGGTATAGCTGCCGTCCTCTTCCTTGTTGAACTGGGTGAAAACCAGGTTCCAGAACTCGACGAACCGGTCGCAGTCGCAGCCGACATGGCAGTCGGAGGATCCGCAGCCGTATGCTGGCCCGCGGTCGAAATACAGCTCGGAGCAGGGGCCGCAGGGCCCGGTGCCGTGTTCCCAGAAATTGTCTTCCTTGCCCATGCGGTAGATCCGGTCCTTGTCCAGGCCGACCGCCTGGTGCCAGATGTCAAAAGCTTCGTCGTCATCCTCGTAAACCGAGACGTACAGCCGGTCGGCCGGCATCTCGAGGACTTCAGTGCAAAATTCCCAGGCCCAGGGAATGATCTCTTTTTTAAAATAATCGCCAAAAGAGAAATTTCCCAGCATCTCGAAATAAGTTCCGTGACGTGCTGTTTTGCCCACCCGCTCGATATCGGGCGTGCGGATGCATTTCTGGCAGGTCGTCACGCGCGGCGCAGGCGGCACGGCCTTGCCGGTGAAATAGGGCTTGAGCGGCGTCATCCCCGCGTTGATCAGCAGGATCGACGGGTCGTTGCGCGGCACGAGAGAAAAGCTGGGCAGGCGCATATGACCTTTTTGCTCGAAAAAGGCCAGGTATTTTTCCCGGATGGTATTAAGGCTTTCTGGTTGCATGGCCAAGACACTCCTTCATGGGGTACACGATGGTCAAATTCTACACGAAAGTTGCTCAATGAACAAGCAAAAAGAACACAACAGACCCGGCCCGGGCGATGCACCGGCCACCTTTCTGTGATAGAATAGGAAATCGGATAACACTGGGTTGGCCGCAAACCAGCCTGTTTTTTGGAAAGGATCCGATATGCCAGCCAAACCGTTGACCCGCGAGGGGCCGCATGCCTTGCCGGCCGCTCCCCCTGGTCTCTTCGTCCCCAGAATCCTTTTGCCGGCGCCGTCGGCCGACCTGTTCCGCTGGTCGGTCATCGCCTGTGACCAACATACCGCCAACTTGTCCTATTGGCAGGAAACGGCGCGAATCGTCGGTGACAGCCCCTCGACGCTGCAATTGGTTTTGCCGGAGTACTACCTCGAGCATCCGGACGGTCGATCGCTCAGTTCGCGCATCGACGCCATCAACAAGGCCATGGACCGGTATCTGGCCGAAGGTCTGCTGCGCGAGCTTGAGCCTGGCTGCATGCTGGTGGACCGGCAAACGCCCGAGCACGCCAGCCGCCTGGGCCTGGTTATTGCCGTCGACCTCGAGCATTATGACTTCACCCCCGGCAACCGCCAGCTGATCCGGGCCACAGAAGGTACCGTCATGGAGCGAATCCCGCCGCGCGCACAGATCCGGCGCCACGCGGCGCTGGAGCTGCCGCACATCCAGCTTCTGGTCGATGACCCCGGCAGACAGGTCATCGAACCGCTGCTCCGGGCGGTTCGGATGTCTGGGCAGTCGCCGGTTTACGAGACTGGTCTCATGCAGGGCGGCGGATCGGTGCGCGGTTGGTTTTTCCCCGCTGCCGACCCGGTGCTCGCACAGGCTTTGCAGGCGATGGCCAATCTGCCCGGCGTCGTAAAAAACAACCTGATGCTGGCCGTCGGCGACGGCAACCATTCGCTGGCCACCGCCAAAGCGCATTGGGAACACGTCCGGGAACAGGCCGGACCGGAACACCCGGCCCGCTATGCCCTGGTCGAGATCGTCAACCTGCACGATGACGGACTGGTGTTCGAGCCGATCCACAGGATCCTGGACGGTATGACGCCCGATAAATTTCAAGCTCTGGCCCGTGACTGGTTCAAGGGTCAGGACATGTCTGTCATCTCCGGCCCGCCTCCGGACACGCACGACTGGCCGCTGGCGATTCCCGTCCTGGCCCCGGGACAGGCGTTCAGCCTGGTATTCGGCCGTCCCCGGGACAGGCTCGCGGCGGCCTTGCTCCAGCCATTTTTGGATCACCTGTGCGCCGGCTTCGACGTCAGGGTCGACTATATTCACGGCCGCGGTGAAGTCGAAAGGCTTGCCGGACAAGGTCAGATAGGCCTCCTCCTGCCCGCCCTGGACAAAGCCGACTTTTTCCCCACGCTTGCCCGCGACGGCATTTACCCCCGCAAGACATTCTCTATGGGAGAAGCACATGAAAAGCGCTATTACATGGAATGCCGTCGGATCCGCTGACCGGTCCGGGAAAGGATGGTCCCGTCATGCCTGACCGGCAGCGTGTCTGCATTATCGGGGCCGGCCTAACCGGCCTGGTCGCGGCCAGCGCCCTGCAGTCAGCCGGTTACGATGTGGTGCTGATCGAGTCCACGCGCTCACCGGGCGGCATGATCGCATCATTTCCGGTCGGCAGCGAGCGGATCGAATACATCTACCATCACATCTTTACACACGACAAACTGCTGGTGCGTTTGCTCGACACACTTGGTCTTTCTGACCGCCTGAAGTGGTTCAAGCCAAGTGACGCGCTGGTCGCCGACGGAACGCTGCACCCCTTCTCGTCACCGCTCGACCTGCTGCGATTCCCCGTCATCCCGTTCGGCCAGCGGCTGCGGACCGGTCTGGCGGTGCTTCGGGCCGCCCGGCTCAAGGACTGGAAAAAGCTGGAGGACGAAACCGCTGCCCAGTGGCTGATCCGCAACTGCGGCAGCGACGCCTACCGCCGGCTGTGGCAGCCGCTTTTACGGGCCAAATTTGACAATGACGCCGACACGGTGTCGGCAGTCTGGATCTGGAACAAGTTCAAGCTGCGCGGCCATTCGCGCAGCCATGAAACCGGTGCGGAAATGCTGGGCTATCTCGACGGCAGTTTCGGCCTGATGGTCGATGAGCTTGTGAGGCGCATCACGGCCCGGGGCAGCCAGATCCTGACCGGACACACCGCCATGAACATCAGCCAGGTGTCGGACACGCCGCGCCGTTTTGCAGTATCGTGCATCCTGGAAAACTGCGCAACCGTCCAGGTCGAGGCCAACGCCGTCGTTGCGACGGTATCCAGCCGCCAGTTTGCCGGTATGACGACCAGCTATGACTGGCCGGACACCTATCTGCGCCAGGTCAACCGGCTATCCTACAAGGGCGACCTGTGCCTGGTGCTGCGGCTCAGGCGCAGCCTGTCGCCGTATTACTGGACCACCATCTGCGACAGCCTTCCCTTTGTCGTCGTCGTCGAGCACACCAACCTGGTCGGGCCGCGCGGCTATGGCGGGCATATCGTCTACCTTTCGCGTTACCTGGACATTTCCGACCCGGTCTGGACACAGTCCGACGGCGAGATTTACCGCCTGTTCATCCAGGGCCTGTCCAGGCTTTATCCCCACTTCAGCGCTGCGGACGTTATCGACTGGCGTTTGCAGCGCACCCGCTGTGCGCAGCCGGTGATCGGGCGCGGATACTCACGCCAGATGCCGGCCATGGATACGCCCTGGTCCGGCGTCAAGCTGGCCGGCATGGCCCAGATCTATCCTGAAGACCGCGGCATGAACTACGCGGTTCGGCTGGGACTGGACGCGGCACGCTCGGTTCTGCGCGAAGACCAGCTGCGCGGGGCTGCAGATCCTGGCCTGCGCTGTGGCTTCTTGCAGGAGGAAGGCCCATGAAAAAGCTCTGGACACGGCTTGGCAGCTTACCTTACCTGCTCTATTTGGCGCTCTTGGCGCCGGTGGGCTTTCTTTTCTGGCTGATGCCCCAGGATGCGGGCCGTATCCTGATCTGGCATCTCGCGCTCAGCATCCCCGGCTGGCTGGTCTGGCCAGCTGTCTGCCGGCTGTTTCCGGATGGCGACGGCGGTTACCTGCTGGCCAAGGCAATCGGGCTGGCCATCCCCGCCTGGATCGTCTGGACCTTGTCGTTTCTGCACCTGCTTCCCTTTGCCCGCTGGGCGATCATCGCCGTGCTGCTCCTGGTTGGTGCGGCGGCCTGGGCCTGGCGGCGCGGCTACCAGACCGCCTGGGATTTTCTGCGCCGGCCATCGGGCAGCCGCCATCTTGTTGCCGGCGAATTGTTCATCCTTAGTGCTTTGATCTTGTGGAGTTTCGCCCGCGGCCTGAAACCGGAGCTGGACAGCCTGGAGAAGTTCATGGACCTGGGGCTGATGAACAGCCTCTATCGCTCGCGTTATCTGCCTGCACCGGACATGTGGTTTGCCGGCAGCAACATCAACTATTACTATTTCGGTCAGTTTGTCTACACATACCTGGCCAAACTGACCGGCATTCGGCCGGAGATCGCCTACAACCTGGGCATGGCGACCACCTTCGCCATGACCGCGGCGCTGGCCTATACGGCCGGGAGCCGCCTTTTTCTGCTGCTGCGCCAGGATATCCGCGCCTGTGCACCGGCCTGGGCGACCGTCTCCGGACTTGCGGCCTCGGCCCTGGTCACCGTCGCCGGCAACGGACACGCGTTCCTGTACGCCGACGGTTCACCCGGAAAAAAGCTGCTGGACTGGGCGCTGAGACGCGGCTGGGTAGGCGGCACGGCCGACAAGGCCTACTGGTTTGCCGATGCCACCCGCTACATCGGGTACAATCCCGATACAACTGACAAGACCATTCACGAATTTCCCTTCTACTCGTTTCTGGTCGCCGACTTGCACGCGCACGTGATCAACCTGACCTTTGTTCTGGTCCTGGTCATCCTGATGACCGCCCTGATCCGGCGTTCCCGCCTGCAGCGCTCAGCCGCAGCCTGCCGGGAGATCCAGGACCAGCTGACCGGCAGCGACGACACGACCTGGCACCGCCAGGAACTGCGGTCGGCCTGGCAGCGCCTGAAAGATGTGGCCGGCGACGGGCTGGTCGGGCTGATCGCCCTTTTGCTGTCCATCTTCATGATGGGCAACTACTGGGATTTCGCCATCTACCTGGCGGTTGCCGCGCTGGTCCTGCTGCTGGTCAACCTCAACGGCTACGGCGCCCGGATCCGGCCTTCCGGCGTGATCACGCTGCTGATGCAATTCGGCCTGCTGCTGGTCCCCTACCTGGCGATCAGCCATCCGGCGGTCGCACTGCTGGGCTTTGCCGCCGTGCTGGCCGTCAACAGCTACCTGACCGTGATCTGCGGCGACGCATTGACGTTGACCGGCGCCCAGGTCTCCTGGCTTTTCTTCCTCTCCCATGTGCTGGCGCTGCCCTTCAACCTGTCCTTCGAGCCGATCGCCAAGTCGATCGCACGCACCGTCCAGTCAACGCCCTTGTGGCAGCTGCTGGTGCTGTGGGGGCCGCACCTGGCCGCCGGCTTCCTGTTCCTGGCTGTCCTGGTGGCACTGCATCTGCGCCCGCCGGTGCGCCGGTTTCCGCCGCCGCCGGACATCGTGCGCAACGAGACCCGACCGCTGGCCCGCTTCCTCCAGCCTTTTGCGGCCGCTGACAAGCTGGCGGTCGTCCTGCTCGTCTGGGGAACGGCCCTGATTGCCCTGCCTGAACTGGTCTACGTCGTCGACATCTACAGCGGCGACTACAAGCGGGCCAACACGATGTTCAAGTTCACCTACCAGGCGTTCGTGCTGCTGTCTTTGGTCTGGGGGTACGCGATTGTCCGTCTGGCCAGCCTGCCGCAGCGCAGTACGCTGCGATTGACCGCCGCCGTCCTGGCCCTGATGCTGGTTATCCCCGCCTGGTATCCAGGCATCGCCGCGCGTCAATGGCTGGGCCGGTTCACCCCGGACCGCTACCAGGGGCTGGACGGTTCGGCAATCCTGGACAACAAGGATTCCAGCCAGATACCCGGGCAGGCCAACGGCGAGCTCGCGCCGGACGCGGCCGCGATCCGCTGGTTTAATGAAACGGTCGACGGTCATCCCGTCATTCTCGAAACATTTGGCGAAAGCTACACCGACTACGGGCGGATTTCCGCGTTCACCGGGCTGCCGACCGTGATGGGCTGGGAAACGCACGAGTGGCTCTGGCGCACCAGCAAGGCCAACCCCAACGCCTACGCCAGTTTTGTCCTGCCGCGCCAAAACGACGTCACCACGCTGTACACCACAAAAAACCAGGCTGAGCGCCGGGCATTGATCGAGCAGTACCAGATCGCCTACATCGTCATCGGGGACCTGGAACGCGGCCGTTTCCGATCAGACCCGCAACAGGAAAACAGCCCGAGCCTGGTGCAGGAAGACCTGCTCGCTGAACTCGGGACTGTCGTTTTTTCACAGGGGTCGCTCGTTGTTATCGCGGTGAATTGACGGCGGTCAGTTGCCCAATGCGCTGAAATTCAGAACCGATACCCTGAGCACGCCGGCGATGCCGCGTAAGGCATCCAGCGTTTTCTCGTCGACGGGCGAGTCGATCGACAGGAAGCTCTGCGCGCGCATTTTGTCTTTCTTCCGGCTCCAGTGCATGGTGGCAATGTTGATGTCCTGCTGGCCGAGCAACGTGCCGACACGGCCGATGATGCCAGGCACATCGTTGTTCTGCATCGCCAGTACGTAGGGCGACAGCTCGAAGTCCATGTGGTAGCCGAAAAAATCGACCAGAACTTCGGTGTCCTTGCCGAAAACCGTGCCGGATACCGACAGCGTCTTCTCTTCGGAGACGAAACGGACGGTCACCAAGTTGGTGTATTTCTCAAGGTTGGTTGTCTTACTCTCGACAACCTCGACACCCATCGCTGTCAGGTTCTGCTTCACGTTGACATAGCTGATCCGCTCGCTGGTGATCGTCGAAAGGAAACCTTTCAGGACGGACAGCGACAGGAAACTGGTTTCTTTGCCGGCCAGCTCGCCGGAATAGATGATTTCGACTTTCCGGATGCGGGCGGATTCGGCCTGGTAATAGATAGCGCCCAGCTTTTCGCACAGGCTGAGATAGGGCTTGAGTTCCGCCAGGCTGCCGCTGACCGCCGGCATGTTGACCGCGCAGACCAGTTCGCCGTTAAGCGCCTTGGCGACCAGTTCGGTGACCGCGGTCCCTACATTGGCATTGGCTTCATGGGTCGACGCGCCCAGGTGGGGCGTGATGATGCAGTTGGCCTGGCCCAGGAGGATGTTCTGGTACTGCTGGTCACCGGGCTTCTTGTCATAGCTGGGCTCCTGGTCCAGGACATCGATGGCGGCGCCGGCGACATGACCGGATTTCAAGGCCTCGCAGAGGGCCTCTTCGTTGACCAGTCCGCCGCGCGCTGCGTTGACGATCCGGACGCCCGGCTTGCAGCGGGCCAACCGCTGCGCATCCAGCATGTTGTAGGTTTCCTTGGTCTTGGGGGTGTGCAGGGTGATCAGGTCCGCCTGGCGCAAAAGATCGTCCAGGACGTCACAGCGCGTCACGCCCAGCTTGTCGAAGCGCTCGGCTGGAATATAGGGGTCGTAGGCGACCACCGTCATGCCGATGCCCTTGAGCTTGCGAGCCACGATCGAGCCGATCCGGCCCATCCCGATGACGCCGGCGACCTTGCCTTCCAGTTCGTGGCCGATCAGGCGGCCGCGCCGGAAATCGTCCTGGTGCGCGGCGGCGTTAGCCGCGCAGATGTTGCGGAAAACGGCAAAGGCCAATCCGACGGCCAGTTCGCCCGCTGCCATGATGTTGGCTTCCGGCGTGTTGACCACGATGATGCCTTTCTCCGTGCAGGCAGGAACATCGATGTTGTCTGTGCCGTTGCCCGCCCGCCCGACGACTTTAAGCTGCGCGGCCTGCGCGAGCAGGCTGCGGTTGACTTGCGTGACGCTGCGGACGATGAGCGCGTCATATGCATCGACTGCCTGCTCAATTTCTGTCTGGCTCAGGCCAAGCTTCTCGTCGACCGCAAACCCCTGCTCACGCAGGTAGGCGACCGAATCCGCGGCTATTTTTTCTGTAATCAGGATTCTCATGCCCCAATTCCCCCTTTATATCTGGCCTTGCGGCTCTAGCGTCTCATGCTATACAGAATCCTATCATAACGTCATCCCGGCTTTCGTGCAAGCCGTTGCAGCCCAGGGTGCAAATCTTAACTGCCGGCTCAGCCGGCAGTTTGGTCCGCCCCTATAAGGGGCTTTTACCGGCTGGACCTTCGTCCACGCGAATT
>ENA-UOUL01001560-UOUL01001560.1-bioreactor-metagenome-genome-assembly--contig:-NODE-1560-length-31142-cov-5.281893_pt1 | contig 31142 bp, 32 predicted proteins | sample MGYA00249838_ERZ747220 | MGnify/ENA primary metagenome ERZ747220 (study PRJEB28778, sample SAMN05720191) | bioreactor metagenome | isolation source: Anaerobic biogas reactor | place: USA:Washington... | reverse complement strand
GGACAAGTGCCTCAAGGGTGCGAGCCAACGGCTCTACAACTTCGGGGCGCATCGCCCATGTCTCGGAGCTCCAGTCGGCATCGTCGGCAAGCATGCTGCAGGCACAACCTCCACCCTCGGTAATGAACGCCCGTGCCGGCTTGCTCTCAGCCCAGGACCAGCGCGAAGGATGTTCGACGTCCACGCGCAGTCCAAACCTGGACGCAACATGTGCGGCCGTTGAAAGGTCGTCGCGTTCGGATGCGTCAGCATGGATCGAGATCGTCAGGCACATTGCTCAGCCCCTTGGTCTGGAAACGCACCGCGCATAACCTGCGCGGACTGCGGCCTGAGGTTACTACAGACACCGTTGGGCGCGACAGGTTGATGCGCTTGTTGGGCAGGTACTCCCGCTTCGCCATCGACCTCAGTCCCTTGTGTAGTGATAGACCCCGTCCGGCGTACGGACCGTGAGCGTGTCGCCGTCACGACTGATGGTGGCCGTGAAGGAGGGTCGGGAGTCGCCGAAGGACACCAGACGTCCGTCGCGCTCCTGGAAGACGTTGGCGTCCCACGGCAGAACCGCGGCTTCGAGCTGCGAGGCCTTCCAGTAGTCGTCGACGCGGACGACTTTGAGGCCCGAACCTTTGGCGGCGCCGTCGACCCCGACCCAGGTCCCATCGAACCCGCTGCCGCAGGAGACGAGGACGACGCCAGCGAGAACCACTGCGGCCAAGGCGAGCACGACACCGACCGATCGAACAAGCACGTGTGCGGCTGCAGTCACGGTTACTCCGACTCCCATCCCCGCTCCGACCTACTCAGCCCAACCGCTTGTTCGGCATGGTCTTCGACAACGCTACCGCTGGTAGATTGCCATGCTGTACCAACCCGAGCCTTGGTAGAGGAGTTGGTAGCTGCCCGAGTTCAGCGGCTCGCTGGGTTCGAGCCTGAGTGTGGTCGCGTCCTGCTCGCGCGAGTACCTCTTGGAGACGATGTGGAGCGGCACCGCCGGCTGCGCCTTGTGCGTGTTGCTGACCGGATAGAGCCACCAGCGCATGCGTGCGTGATCTGCACCCCAGCCTGGCGCCGAGCCGTACGTCAGGTCGAAGCCCAAGACGCTGCCGGTGAGCTCAATGGTGACGCCAGCGCGCCCGCGCCCTGCGCCGTTGAGGCTGCCGGCGAGCTCGACCACCTTGGCCCACGGTGCAGGGCTCGCCGACGCTGCGGCGTTATCAATTGTCCCGACAGCCGCCTTCTCACCGCATCCAGAAGCGATGACTCCCGCGGCTGCAAACAGCGCGATGACTACAGCTGCGAGGATTGCTCGACGCATGGCAAACCCCCTCTGCTCAGGCCGCATGCCTCGTGGGCACTGCGGCTACGCTGCGGTGACGCTCTCCGCGATGATGCGGTTCGCGCCACGCTGGCTCTGCCCAACGCACCGCGGATAAGCTGCGAGCGCGCCGGCCTCCCGTGAGGCCGTCGGCGCTGCGGCGAGCCAGCTTGATCCGCTTGTTGGGCGCCGTTCGGGTCATGGGCGTGGCCGACATCTCAGTTCCCGGAGGTCAGCGTCCAGGTACCGGCGAACTGCACCAGCGCCACTGCGGCGAGCAGCCCGGCCGCGACCCGAGCCGAGGCCAGAGGGCGTGACCGGCGGGAGGCCGAGCGAACCAGGGCGATCGCCGCGAGCGGGTAGACGACGGCAGCGGCGACGAGGGTAGGGACGGCGAACTCGGGCATGAGCTCGGCGATGCCGGTGCGCAGGACCTGGCGCAGAAGGACAAGCGCCCCGGCGGCAAGGAGCGCGAGGCTGACGGCGCGCAGCGGGGACGAGACACCGCCAGCGGCGAGTGCGGCACACGCGAGGAGCGCGAGCGGCAGGATGAACGCGATGGCGGCGAACGCCGCGTACTCCCAGAAGGTCGTGCCACCCATCGACCAGCCTCAAGCGACCCGGGCCAGGCTCCGTGCCCGCCGCTCGTGCTCCCGCGACGCGAGCGCCGCGACCAGCGTGAGCGCGAGGAGGGCCGCGCCGCAGGCGGCGTAGAGCCACGAGAGCGTCGCCATGCGCTCGACCCAGGGCGTGAACAGGCCGAGCAGCACGTCCCGACCCTCGCCGTGGGCGTAGACGCCGAAGCGCGACTGCAGGTCGGCGCTCGCCGGGTCGAGCGCGAGCGCGGCGAGGAGGCCGGCGGCGGTCATGAGCGCGGCGCAGGTGAAGCGCACGGCGAGCTGCAGGCGCGGCTGCCAGGAGGCGTAGAGGCTGACCACGACGAGCGCGCTGAGGCCGGCCGTGACGAGCGCGGCAAAGACGGCATCGCCGGCGGAGGCCTGCACGGCGACCTGCGCGGAGAGCGTCGGGTCGTCGAGCGGCGAGGTGAGGTAGACGGCGGCCATCGCGGCGGCCATGCCGGCAGCGAGAAGGGCGAGGACGAGTGAAGCGAGGGTGAAGCCGCGTCGCAGTGAGTCAGCCATGGGTAGCTCCCTTCGCGTCGACTTGGGTCAGCCTAGCACGGGTCCCTTCGCAGACCTTCGGTAGTGCGCCCAACTTGGATTCGGCAGTGAGGATAATGGTGCGGATCCCCTGCCGACTTCTGTGTGACACGGTACCACGAGAACGGCGGGGAGTCTTGTGCGGTTTGCGTATTGCCGGTCGTGTCGTCTGCCGGCAGACAGCGCCGCGTCTCGCCGTTGGAGCCGGCCCACGGCGGCTCAGCGAATCCCGGCCCGACCCGCGGCGGATGAGCCACCGCCTGGCGCCGTCAGGCGCCGGCGCGCGCTTCGCCTCGGCGCCGTGCGTATCGGTTGTGTTCGATCGCCTGTAAGGCGCGGCGCCTGCTGTGGCCGCCGCCACGGCCGGAGCGTCGCGCGGAGGACGGACCGGGGTCGCCGGCGACGCTCTTCGTATCGCTGCGGAGCCTCCGCCGGGACTCACCCGGAGCTGCCGGGCCCGCCCTCCGTGAGGGAGTCGAGCGGACTGCGCACGCCCTGGCCGCCACGTTGCAGGACGTGGGTGTAGATCATCGTGGTGCCGACGTCCTTGTGGCCGAGAAGCTCCTGGATGGTGCGGATGTCGTAGCCGCTCTCGAGCAGGTGGGTGGCGAAGGAGTGGCGTAGCGTGTGGCAGGTGGCGTGCTTGTCGATGCCCGCGTGACGGACCGCGTCCCTGACGGCGCGCTGGACGATGGTCGGGTGCATGTGATGGCGGCCCTGGCGGCCGGTACGGGCGTCAGTCCAGCGGCGTTGCTGGGGGAAGACCCACTGCCAGCGCCACTCCCAGGGGGCGCGCGGGTACTTGCGCTCCAGGGCGGCCGGGAGCTGCACCGCGCCCCAGCCGGCGGCGAGGTCGCGCTCGTGGGTGAGCTTCGCGCGGCGGAGTTGCTCGCGCAGGGCGGGCGAGAGAGCCCGCGGCAGCGGCGTGGCGCGGTCCTTGCCGCCCTTGCCGGAGCGGACGACGAGTTCGCCGCGGGCGAGATCGAGATCGAGCACGCGGAGACCCAGACATTCGCTGAGACGCAGGCCTGCACCGTAGAGGAGGGACGCGATGAGCCAGCAGACGCGGTCGCCGCGGTGCAGCTCACCGAGCACCGCACGGACCTCGGCCCGACTGAGGACGACGGGCAGACGCATCTGCGTGCGGGCGCGGATCAGCTGGCCCAGGTCGCCCACCTGCCGGTGCAGCACGTGCCGGTACAGGAAGAGCAGGGCGCTGAGCGCCTGGGTCTGGGTGGAGGCGCTGACGCGCTCGGTGGTCGCGAGATGCGTGAGGAAGGCGTTGATCTCGGGCTCCGCCATCTCGGCCGGGTGGCGGAGCCCGTGATGCCGGATGTAGCGCCGCACCCAGCGGCAGTAGGCCTGCTCGGTGCGGCGGCTGTAGTGGCGCGCCCGCAGGGCGCTCGCCATCTGGTCGATGAGCGCGGACACGGCTCCAGCGTGGCCCTGTCCGCGCCGCCGTTCAAGAGGTGACCGGCAACGTCAACGGGGTCACGGACGCGCGGTCGCCGGGCGGCGCGCCCGGGAGGACGGCCGGGGCCGCGGCGCGGCCCCGGCCGTCTGTGCCTCAGACCTTCTTGACGCCTGCGATGAGCTTGCCGGCCACGTCCTGGGCGTCGCCGTAGACCATGCGCGTGTTGTCCGCGTAGAACAGCTTGTTCTCGATGCCGGCGAAGCCGGCGCCGCGTCCGCGCTTGATCACGAACGCCTGGTGCGCCTTGTCGACGTCGAGGATCGGCATCCCGTAGATGGGGCTGGCCGGGTCGTCGCGGGCGGAGGGGTTCACGACGTCGTTGGCGCCGATCACGATGGCCGCGTCGGCGGTCGGGAACTCGCCGTTGATCTCGTCGATGTCGAAGATCATGTCGTACGGCACTCCCGCTTCCGCCAGCAGGACGTTCATGTGGCCCGGCATGCGTCCGGCGACGGGGTGGATGGCGAACTTGACCTGGATGCCGCGTTCGTCGAGCAACTTGGCCAGCTCCCACACCTTGTGCTGGGCCTGGGCGACCGCCATACCGTAACCGGGCACGATGATGACCTTCTGGGCGAAGGCCAGGGTGACGGCGGCGTCGTCGGCGCTCGACTCCTTCATGGCGCCCTCGATCGCCTCGAGCTCCTGGCCGCCCGCGGCGCCGAAGCCCGCGAACAGGACGTTGCCGAGCGACCGGTTCATGGCCTTGGCCATCAGCTGCGTGAGCAGCGTGCCGGCGGCCCCGACCACGATACCGGCGATGATCAGGGCGCCGTTGCCCAGGACGTACCCCTCGAAGCCGACGGCGAGGCCGGTGAGGGCGTTGTAGAGGCTGATCACGACCGGCATGTCGGCGCCGCCGATGGGCAGCGTCATGAGCACGCCGTAGAGGACCACCAGGGCGTAGAACACGATCAGGATGAGCATCTGCCCGCCGCCCATGTTCCCGGTGTGCTGCAGCGCGATGACGACCGCCAGCGCGACGCCGGCGGCGAGCACCAGCAGGTTGAGCACGTTCTGGCCCGGGAAGAGGAACGACTTCTTGATCAGGCCCTGCAGCTTGGCGAAGGCGATCATGCTGCCGCTGAAGCTGACGGAGCCGATCAGGGCGCCGAGGATGCCGAGCACGGCGAAGCTGGCCGGCATGGTGCCCGGCCGCATGAACTCGACGGCGCCGATCAGCGCCGCCGAGGCGCCGCCCATGCCGTTGTAGATGGCGACCATCTGCGGCATGTCGGTCATCGCGACGCGGCGCGCCGCCACGTAGGCGACGGCGCCGCCGACGACCAGCGCCGCCGTCATCCACACGTAGTTGCCCATCCCGGGCGTCGCGAACGTGATGACCGTGGCGACGAGCATGCCGACGCCGGCCCAGACGATGCCGCGCCGCGCCGTGCGCGGCGAGCTCATGCCCTTGAGGCCGAGGATGAAGAGAACCGCGGCGGCGATGTAGGCGATCTGGATCAGGTCGTCACGCATCGCCGCCTCCCTTCGTGGCGGAGACGGCGTCGGACCCCGCAGCGGCGGCGCCCTTCTTGCGGTCGCCCGAGCTCTTGAACATCTCGAGCATGCGCTCCGTGACCGCGTAGCCGCCCATGGCGTTGCCGGCGCCGAGCACCACGGCGAGGAAGCCGAGGATGCGCTCCGGCGTCGTGTCCGCCACTCCCAGCGCCACCATGGCGCCGACGACCACGATGCCGTGGATGAAGTTGGAGCCGCTCATGAGCGGCGTGTGCAGGATCACAGGGACCCGGGAGATGACCTCGTACCCGACGAAGGCGGCGAGGATGAAGATGTAAACGGCCGCGAACCCGGTGATCATGACGCGCCTCCTTCGTCAGGGCGCGCCGAGCCGTCGGCGGCGTCCTCGCCGTCGTCCTTCTCGACGGCCGGCCGCGACGCCGCCTCGGCCTCGGCCGCCGGCGTCGGCGCCGACGGCCCCTCGATACGTTCCTTGATCGTCTGATTCACGATCGCCCCGTCGCGCGTGAGCACGCTGCCGGCCAGGATCTCGTCCTCCCAGTCGAGCTCCAGCTCGCCGTCCACGATGAACGGCGTCAGGAAATACATCAGGTTGCGCGCGTACTGGTCGCTGGCGTGGATGGGCAGCATGGCGGGGATGTTGAGCGGTCCGTAGACGATCACGCCGTTGGGCGCCTGGTACTGCTCTCCGGGTCGCGTGAGCTCGCAGTTGCCGCCGCCCTCGGCCGCCATGTCGACGATCACGGCCCCGGACCTCATCTTCTCCACCACGTCGGCCGTGACGAGCTTGGGCGACGGCCGACCGGGGACCGCGGCGGTCGTGATCACGGCGTCGGCGGCGATGATGTGACTGTCCACGATCTCCTTGGCCTTGGCCTTCTCCTCGTCGGTGAGCTCGCGAGCGTAGCCGCCCTCGACCTCGGCGTCGATACCGGTGTCGATGAACCGCGCCCCGAGCGACTGCACCTGCTCGGCCGTCACGGCCCGTACGTCGTAGGCCTCCACCATCGCACCCAGCCGGCGCGCCATCGCGATCGCCTGCAGGCCGGCCACGCCGACCCCGAGCACGACCACCTTCGCCGGCCGCAGGGTGCCCGCGGGAGTCATCAGCATCGGGTAGTAGCGGCCGGCCAGCGAGGCGGCCATCAGGCCGGCCTTGTACCCCGCGATCGAGGCCTGACTGGTCAGCGCGTCCATCGACTGCGCCCGTGTGGTGCGCGGCAGCAGCTCCAGAGCGAGGCCGGTGATCCCGCCGTCGCGGAGGGCTGCGACCGACTCGGTCGCCGTGTACGGCTGCAGCAGGCCGATGAGGACCGTACCCCGGCTCATCAGCCCGACCTCCGCCGGGGTCGGCGGGTCGACCTTCAAGACCACGTCGGCGGCGAAGACCTCCGCCGGGTCGTCGACCAGCGTGACCGTCGTGTACTCCTCGTCGCGGACGTGACTCAACGCACCTGCCCCACGTTCGAGGAGAACCTCCGCGCCGAGCGCGGCGAACTTCTCCGCGACCGCCGGGACCGTGGCGACGCGTGTCTCCCCCGTCGCCCGCTCCCGAGGCACGCCTATGCGGACTGCCATCTGACCTCCTCATGCGAGGGGCCCACGCCGGGCCCTGTCACTGCCTTCCCACGCGCCGTGGCGCAAAAACCTCGTCTCCCGGCGTGGTTCGCCCGGGGAGGGCAGGTCACCGTCCCCGCGCGCCGGGTCGTCGTCCCGCGACCCGGCCGACGGTCACCCCTCGCGCGGCAGCATCCCCATCTTCTTCAACGACTTGTGCGCTGCGGCGGCCACCGACCGGTCCACGTCCCCCGTCGCCCGTCGCAGGGCGTCCGCCGCCGCGGGGTCCCCGATCTTGCCCAGCGCCTCGACCACGATCAGGCGCAGCAGAGGGTCCGGGTTGTGCAGCGCGAGGCACAGCGGCTCGACCGCCTGCGGGTCCTTCATCATCCCGAGCACGAAGGCCGCGTCCTGCCGCCGGTGCAGATGGCCCTGCTCGAGGATGAAGACCAACCGGTCCCGTGCCGGCGGCCCGACGAGCACCAGCGCGTCGCGGGCGACGGCGAGGTGCGCCAGGTTCTTGGTCTGCAGCCGCTCGATCAGCTCGTCGAGATGACCCTCCAGGGCGAGCCGCGCCTCGCCCGCCACCTGCGGGTCCTTGTGGCGGGCGGCTCTGACGAGGCCGTCGATGTTGCCCTTGGCGCGGAGCTTCGCGACGTTGGGCGGGCCGAACAGGGTCACGGGGCTCTCCTCACGGTCGACCTCAGGACGGGGCACAGGCGGACGTCCTCCACCGTCTGTCTGCGCGAGCGGAGTCTACCGCAGAATCCGGTTGGCGACCTCGAGCAGCCGCGTCGGCAGGTCGCGGAAGGTGCGCACCGGGAACACGTCGCCGTGGCCGGCGTCGGCGAGCTCGCGGCAGAGCTCGGGGTTCATCTTGTAGTCCTCGGTGAGGAGGACGAAGAGCTGCGGGAAGCGGTGCGCGAGAGGCCGCGGGTCGCCGCCGACGGTGGCGACGCCGTCGGTGATCAGCAGCCCGCTGCGGCGGGGGTCGCGCCCCCGCTCCAGCTCGGCCGCGCCCAGCGTCAGCGCGTCCGCCAGGTTCGTGTACCCGCGCACCGGCTGGTCGAGCATGCGACGGACCACCTCCTGGGGCGGGTCGGGCACCTCGAGATGGGACACGGCCGTCGCCTTGCTCTCGAAGACGACCACCGAGAGGTCCTCAGGACGCAGCTTGAGAGCGAGGACCGCGGCGGCGACGGCGGCCACGGCCATGTTCTCGCCGCTCATGCTCAGCGACGTGTCGACCATGAGCACGACCTGGTGCCGGCGGTCCACGCGACGCTGCACGATCCAGTCGCCCCGCTCCGGGTACGCTTTGCCGATGACGTTGTCCACCGTGGCCTCGACGTCCAGCTCCCCGCCCCACGGTTCGGTCAAGGGCTCACGCACGGTCTGGGTGGCCGCCTGGAGCGGACCGACGAGCCGCGCCGCCTTCTGCAGCACGGCGCGAGCGGCCAGCCGCTCTGCGTAATAGCGCAGGCCGGGATCGGCGAGGCGGCAGCCGTTGCGCGTGAGATTGACCGCGATGGTCCAGCCGTCCAAGGCCTCCACAGCGACGCCGTAGCGCTCCGCCAGCGCCTCGAGCGGGGCGTCCCCGACGGGGAGTTCGGGGGCGCACTCCGGCAGGCCGCGGACCTCCACGCGGCCGTCGTGCCGGAGCGGAGCCCCGGCCGATGGGGTCAGGCTTTTGGGAGCGGGCCGGCCGGCGCGAGAGCGACGTCCGGGTCCTCCCCGCGCTCGACAACAAGCTCGAACAGCTCGTCGAGCGCGACCCCGAAGTCCGCGTCGATGTCGTCGCGCAGGTCGACGCGGGTCGTGAGCGCCGCCTCCGCCGCGCGGCGCAGCGTCTCCGCGCCCACGGGCTCGCGCCCGCCGTCACCGTCGCCGCGCAGCCGCTCGGCGATCGCCACGGTCGCGATGGCGCCGCGGACCGACGCCCCCTTGCGGAAACGGGCGTGCAGCCGTGTCGCCCGCGTGAGCCGCACGGCGGCGCGGACGAGGTCGGCGTCGTCCGACCCGGTCTCGGCGACCACGATCGCGGTCTCCTCGGCGGCGTCCTGGTAGTCGAGCGCCAGGTGCTCGAAGCGATCCCGCAGCGCCTCGGAGAGGTGCCCCGTGGCGACGTACTCCACCGGGTTCTGCGTGGCCACCACCTGGAACCCTTCCGCCGCCCTCACCTCGCCGATGTGCGGCAGCTGCAGCAGTCTCTCGTCCAACGCCGGCAGGAGCACGTTCTGTACGCTCTCCGGCATGCGGTTCAGCTCGTTGATGAAGAGCACCTTGCCGCCGCGCATGGCCTCGACCAGCGGGCCGGCGAAGAACGTCTCCTCGCGGTAGCCCTGCTTGAGCACCAGGGGCGGGTCGAACCAGCCGGTGAGCTTGCTCTCCGAGTAGCGGTCGTCGCCGTCCACGCGCACCGTGTCGCGTCCGAGATGGCTGCACACCGCCAGCGCGACGGTCGTCTTGCCCACTCCCACCGGGCCCTCCAGCAGCAGGTGGCGCCCCGCCCCGAGCACGGCGATCGCGGTGGCCAGTTCGTCCTCGCGGCCGACGATCCCGTGCCGCTCCTGGATCTGCTTGATGGGCGTCATCTCGTCACCTTCGTCCCCGGTGTCGGTGTTTCGGTGGACCGTCGTCCCGCCCCGGCGAGAGTCAGGAGATCATCCGGGCGCGCCGACAGGGGACCATGATACGGGCTGCCCCGCGGCCCGGCCACCGGCGGCGACCGCCTGCTCCCGGCCTCGGTCGCCCGCATGAGCCTCCCTCTCGCGACGTCGCGGCCGGCCGGTCCCTCAGCGCAGCACCCGGTCGGCCACGTCCAGCATGCGGCGCGGCAGTGCGGGGAAGCCGTCGACCCGCACCAGACCGCCGCCGGCCGCACGCGCGATGCCCTCGCCGGCATGAAGGCGCGGCGCGATCCACACGGTGGCCGCGCCGCGGTCTCCGTCGCCGGCGGGCGGCCTCTCCATGAGGAGCACGTGCAGGCGTCCGAACCGCGCCGCCGCCGGCAGCGGATCGGCGCCGCTGGTGCGGACGCCGTCGCTCACGAGCAGACCGCAGCGCCCGGGGTCGCGGCCGCGCTGCAGCTCGTCGTGTCCGAGCCGGAGAGCCGCCTCGATGTCCGTGCCGCCGCCACACGGCACCGCCAGCATGCGCTGCACCAACTCCGCCGGGGACACCGCCTCGCCGAGACGCGAGACCGGCCGGGCGTCGTCGGCGAACAGCACGACCGCCAGATCGCCGGGGCGCACCTTGAGCGCCAGGACCGCAGCGGCCACCGCCGCGAGCGCCATCTTCTCACCCGCCATGCTCAGCGACGTGTCGACCATGAGCACGACCTGACGCCGTCGGTCGACGCGACGCTCCACGACGATGTCGCCCGGCTCCGGATACGGTTTGCCCAGGAGGTTCTCCAGGGTGGCCTCCACGGCGAGCTCGCCCGCCCATCCCTCCGTCAGCGGCTCGCGCACCGTCCTGGTCGCGCTCCTCAGCGGGCCCACCAGCAGACCGGCCCTACGGAGCACGGCGCCTGCTGCGAGTCGCTGCGCGCACAGGTAAGCCCGCTCACCGGCGTGACGCAGCCTTCCCGAGCTCAGATCGCCGGCGAGGCTCCACCCGTCCAGATCGTCCGGCGCCCTGCGCAACTGCTCGGCGAGCGCCCGGCGGTCGTCCGTCGAGCACGCCCGCAGGCGCTCCGGCCTGGCCGACGACCGCGTCTGCGCACAGTCGACGGACGACCGTGCGGCCGCGTCCGCCCCGCCCCCGCCGAGCGCCTCCACGAACCCGTCCGCGTCCGGGTCTTCGCCCTGCGCGACGACCAGCTCACAGAGCTGGTCCAGCACCTCGTGCAGCCCGACGTCCCCGTCGCACAGTTCGACCCGGCCCACGAGGGCTGCTCTCAAGGCGCGGCGCAGAGGCGCGAGGGCGGGGCCCGCAGGCGCGCCGTCACCGAACCCCATCACCAGCTCGACGAGGGCCGCCGCGCCGCGCACCGAGGCGCCCCGACGCAGGCGCGGGTGGACACGCGTCGCCCGCACGAGACGCACCGCCGTGCGCACCAGCGCATCGTCGCTGCACCCCGTGAGACGTGCCACGATCGCCTCCTCCTCGACGGCGCTCTGGTAGGCGAGAGCGAGGTGTTCGAAGCGGTCCTGCAGGGCCTCGCTGAGGTGTCCGGCGGCGACGTAGTCGGCCGGGTTCCGGGTCGCCACGACCACGAATCCGGGCGCCGCCTCGACCGCGCCGAGATGCGGCACACGCACGACCCCCTCGTCGAGGGCCGGCAACAGGAGGTTCTGGGCGGCCTCCGGCAGCCGGTCCAGCTCGTTGAGGAACAGCGCGCAGCCCGCGCTCATGGCGCGCACGAGCGGGCCGGGGACGAACGCCTCCTCTCGATACCCGACGCGGAGCACCAGCGGCGGATCGAACCATCCGGACAAACGGCTCTCCGGGAAACGCCCGTCGCCGTCCACGCGGACCACCGGCAACCGGAGGCGCTCGCACGCCGCCGCGGCCAGCGTGGTCTTGCCGCATCCGACCGGACCTTCCAGCAGCAGATGACGGCCGCTCCCGAGCGCGGCGCACGCGACGGCCATCTCGTCCTCACGCCCGATCATCGGTCCGCACGGTAGCACGTGACGCGCTCCGCGCCCACTCCGCGCGCCCGCACTCGTGAGGTCAGGGGACGGCGGCGGGCTTGCGAGCGCTCAGGCGCGGAAGCGGAACCCGAACCCGGGCTCCTGGGCGTCAAGCGGAATGAGCGGGCTGGGCGGCACGTCGGCGTGCGGCTCGCCGTGGTAGGCGCGCGGCGCGACGTCGTTGGCGCCGTCGGGGTAGAACAGGCTGGCCAGCGCCTCGATCTGGTCGCGCCCGACGCCGAGCTCGAACTGCCCGCCGCCGTACAGCGCCATGCCCGCAGCCTGTGCCCGTGCGATGCAGTCGAACAGCGCCCGCAGTCTGCCGAAGCGGGAGGGCTTGATGTTGAGATGACGCAGCGTGAACGCGTCGCAGGCCGGGGCGCAGACCTCGCGCACGCGCGCGGACAGCGCGATCACGTCCTCCCAGGAGTGGACCGGCGCGTCGAAACTGAACCGCGCTTCCGCGCCGCGCAGAGCCTCCCGGGCGGGACCCTCGAAGGCGGGGTCCTCCAGCACGGCGTCGGGGAACGCGCGGGCGACCAGCGCATACTGCACCGGGTCCGGCGGGTTGTCCACGGGCGACCCTGAGTAGAAGGCCTTGAAGTCGAGAGCACGCACGCGTCCGGTCGCGGCGATCTCCTCCATCAGCCGCTCGTCCCACTCGGGCGTGGGGTCCAGCTTGAACTCGAGCCGGGGGTCCACCGCGAGCCACGGCTTGATGTCCAGCCGCGTGCTGAGCACGAAGCGCACCGGCGCGTAGGTCCGCCGCACCGCGTCGCCCAGGCTGCTCCCGCGCTGCCGCAGGGCGAGGTCCAGCGCGGCGCTCTCGAACGCCCAACGTCGGTGGTACCGGGACGATCCGTCCTGCGGCGCTCGCCCGGGGAACAGGTCGAGCGTCTCGAGGTGCGCCGAGTACGAGTCCAGGGTCCACCTCCCGGCCACGGGCAGGGCCGCCGGGTAGTCGTCGTGGTCCTCAGCCTGGTAGGTCACGTCCTCCCCGCGGCCCTCCAGCCCGGCGCCCGTGAGGACGACCTCCGTGGTCACGCGGCGGAACCCGCTCGAGACGTCCAGCTCGTGACGTTCCGTCCGGTATCCCGAGATCTCCAGGTCGAGTGTCGCCAGACGCGGATACACCTGGTCCATCGTCTCGCCCATCGTGCCTCACCTGCCTCGTCGCGACGCGTCCGCCTGGGTTCGCCCCGCCGGCCGTCCCGTTGCGCCGCTTCTACCCCGTCTGGACCCACGGCAAGCGGCGCATCCTTCTGTCATACTGACAGTCCGTGCCCCACTTCCGCGACATCGGCATCTCGACGAGCGCCTACGCGGGCCTGTCGCTCCCCACGGCCCTCGGGCATATCGCCCGGCTCACCGCGTCGGCCGAGATCCGCTCCTTCGGTCGCCACACCCTGCTCAGCGCGCGCAACCGGACCGCTGCCGTCCGTGCCGGGCTCACCTACTCCGTGCACGGCCCCTTCAGCGACACCGGGATCTGGGACGCGGACGACGCCGTCCGCCGGGCGGCGATGGCCGAGCATCGCCGTCACCTGGAGGCGAGCGCCGAGATCGGCGCCGTGCTCTACGTGGTGCACCCCGACTGGAATCCCCGGCCCGCCCCACGCGACCCCGCCGTCGTGGAGCGACTCGAGCAGTCCTTCGAGACGCTCCGCGCCTGGCAGGAGGAGGTCGGCGTCGGCGTCGTGGTCGAGAACATGCCCGGCGTCGGCATGAGCCACTTCACCCATCCCGGCGATCTGGACCTCCGCGGCCTCGGGCTTCTCCTCGACGTCGGCCACGCCAGCATCAGCGGCTGCCTGGACGAGTGGCTCACCGACCCGCGCGCGCCGCTGCGCCACGTCCACCTCCACGACAACCACGGTGCGAGCGACCCTGACGATCCGCATCTGACCGTCGGCGACGGCGTCGTGGACGCGGCCGCGGTGATCCGCACGGCGGCACGATCAGGCGCGTCGGTCGTGCTCGAGCACTACGCCCCGGATGCGGTGGAGGCCAGCCTCGTCCACCTGCGTTCCCTCGGGCTGGCCTGACTCGCCGGCCGGGCTCGCGCGCCGCGCGTCAGCCTTCCAGCGCGTCGAGGAGCACCTCCTTGAGCTCCCGCAGTTGCAGCGAGATGTGGCCGGCCAGCTTTTCATCACCTGATACCCGGCCTGCGGCTCCCTGAGAAGGATCGCCTCCACCTCGTCAGCCGATGCGGTGAGCACCGTGCTGTCCTCGAGGGCCGTCGCCCTGGCCACGTACATGCCGGGCGCGACGAGCGACGACCAGCCGGCCAGGCCGTATTGGCCCACCTCCACCACCTCGATCACCCGGCCGGCCGGGGTGGCGAGCTTGATGGCCAGCCGGCCGCTCTCCACCACGAAAAGGACGTGCGCCGCGGTGTCCTGGTCGAACAACGCCTCGCCCTCCTTGAACGAGACCATGCGGCAGTGGTCGGCCAGCGCGGACACCTGCTCGTCGCTCAGCGGCTCGAACAGCTCGCAGTGCGCCAGCGTGCTCTCCGGAGACAGATCGGCGGTCGGCGGTCTCATGTCCTCCCCCTCGCATCGCCTGGACGGTCAGCTGATGTCATACCCGCAGCGGGCCGGACGGCGACGTTGTCCGCGCATCCATGCCGTCTCGGCAGACACCGGTCTGTACCGGGCGCCTCTGCTAGACTTCGCGGGGGTCGTCCCACGGCCCCGCACCCTCGTCCACGACCGAAAGCGCATGCCATGAGCCGGCCTCTCACCTACACGGGCACCAGCGACTACATCGCCGCGCCCGACCTGATGCAGACCGTCAACGTCGCCGTCCAGCTCGCCCGCCCGCTGCTCATCAAGGGCGAGCCCGGCACCGGCAAGACCATGCTCGCGCAGAGCATCGCACGGGGGCTCGAGATGCCCCTCATCATCTGGAACGTCAAATCGACGACCAAGGCCCAGGACGGCCTCTATGTCTACGACACCGTGCAACGCCTGTACGACGGCCAGTTCGGCGACCACGACGTCGGCGACATCGCCCGCTACATCAAGCTCGGCAAGCTCGGCGAGGCGTTCAGCAGTGAGGAGCGCGTCGTGCTCCTGATCGACGAGATCGACAAGGCCGACCTCGAGTTCCCCAACGACCTTCTCTGGGAACTCGACCAGATGGAGTTCCACATCCCCGAGACCCGCGAGACCATCACGGCGCGACAACGCCCCGTGGTGCTGATCACGTCCAACGCCGAGAAGGAACTGCCCGACGCCTTCCTGCGCCGCTGCGTGTTCCACTACATCGAGTTCCCCGACAAGGAGACGATGGAGCGCATCGTGCGCGTCCACGTCGGGGGGCTGGATGCACGGCTGCTCGATCTGGCCATCCAGGCCTTCTACTGGCTGCGCGACGTGCCGGGTCTGCAGAAGAAGCCCAGCACCAGTGAGCTGATCGACTGGGTCCAGGCGCTGGCGCGTGGAGGAGTCGACCCGGCGGAGATCGCCGCCCGCCTGCCTTTCATGGGAGTGCTGCTCAAGAAGGACCACGACGTGGACGTCGCCCGGCGGGCGCTGGCGTCGGGCCGGCGCCGCTGAACGGCGGGCAGACGCCGCGCCCCATTCCCAAGCGGAGGTCAGCATGTCCAACATCGGCGGCATCGAGCTCTTCTTCATCATCGTGATCGCCATCGTCGTGGCCGTGCTCGTGCTGCGCGAGATCGGCCGGCGCGGCGGCTGACACCGGCGTGTTCACCGACTTCTTCTTCCTCCTGAGAGCCTACGGGGTGCCCGTCACGATCACGGAGTGGCTCGCGCTCATGCACGGTCTCGCGGCGGGGCTCGTGCCCACCGGTCTCGACCGGTTCTACGCCGTGGCGCGCAGCATCCTCGTCAAGAGCGAGGCGTACTTCGACCAGTACGACCAGGCTTTTGCGCACATGTTCCAGGGCATCGAGACACCGATCGAGATCGAGGATGAGGTGTGGGACTGGCTCTCGGACCCGCTCGCGCTGCCGGGGCTCAGCGAGGAGGAGCGCCGGCTCTTGGCCGCCGCGCTGGACGACCTGGACCTGGAGGCACTCCAGCGCATGTTCGCGGAGCGCCTCCGGGAGCAGACCGAGGCCCACCACGGCGGCAGCTACTGGGTGGGCACCGGTGGCACCAGCGCCTTCGGCCACTCCGGACATCACCCCGGCGGCATCCGCGTCGGCGGGGAGAGCCGCGACCTGAGCGCCGTCAAGGTGGCGGGCGAGCGCCGCTACCGCGGCTACCGCACCGACCAGGAGGTCGGCGTGCGGCAGTTCGAGCTCGCCCTGCGACGCCTCCGTCAGCTCTCCTCACGCAATGAAGGCGTCCCCGACGAGCTCGATCTCGATGAGACCATCGAGGAGACGGCCGGCAACGCCGGCCGTCTCAGCCTCGTCTGGCGCAAGAGCCGCAAGAACGCCGTCAAGCTGCTGCTCCTGATGGACGTGGGCGGCTCCATGCACCCCTACATCCGCCTCTGCAGCCAGCTCTTCAGTGCCGTCGACCGCAGCACGCACTTCAAGGACCTGCGCACCTACTATTTCCACAACTGCGTCTACGACTGGCTCTACACCACGACGCGCATGACCTCCTCGGAGGCGATCTCGACCCGGCGCGTCCTGCGGGAGCTGGACGGCGACTACAAGCTGATCGTCGTCGGCGACGCGGCCATGGCCCCCAGCGAGCTCATGGCCCGCGACGGGATCATCTGGTGGGGCTTCGGCAACGACGAGCCGGGGATCGAGTGGCTGCGCCGCCTGCGCCGCCATTTCGACCACTCGGTGTGGCTCAACACCATCCCCGCGGCCGACTGGGAGCGCGCCTACGGCAGCGTGACCATCCGCAAGGTGCGCGAGGTCTTCCCCATGTTCGAGCTCACCGTCGACGGCCTCACCGCGGCCACGCGCAAGCTCATGGTGCGGTACTGAGGCGGCCGCCGCGGCGCGGCGGGAGCACCGTCACGACGAACGTCCCATGCGGCGGGCCGGGCTCTCCGCCGATACCCGCTGTGGTGACGCAGATGCCCGGCAGCGACGACATCCAGGAAGCCCGCTTCTCCCATGCCCTCGTCCACGCCGGCGAGGAGGGCGGGGACGCGCTCGTCGGCGACACCCTGGTCAGGCTCGCCGAGCAGGTCGCCTCCGCCGTCGATTGCTCCGAATGCTGTGTGTACGAGTATCTCCCCGAGTCCTCCACCCTCCGGGCGCAGGCGCTCTGGTCCCGCGTCCTGAAACCGCGCGACGTCGACTGGGTCGGTGAGATCCACACGCTCTCCGTGGCGCCGGAGTTCTCCCGCGTGATCCAGGGCCGTGAGGTCCTCTGTTCCTACCCGGGCGACGACGTGGACGTGGCGACCGCGGGCTTCCAGACCATGGAGTACTGGGGGGAGAAGGCGGCCATGTGGGCCCCCATCGTCCATGACGGTCAGGTGCTCGGCATGCTCGAGCTCACCGAGAAGGAGCGCGAACGCAGGTTCACTCCCGGCGACGAACGGCTCGCCGGCCAGATGGCGGCGCTGGCGGGCATCGCCCTCCACAACGCCCGTCTCTCCAGGGCCGCCGACGAGCGCAACCGGCAGCTCACCGCCCTGATCGGCGCCTCGCGGGCGATGACGTCCACGCTCGATCTCGACGAGGTCCTCGATGCGGTCTGTCGCCAGGCCGCACACGCCCTCGATGCGCAGGCCAGCTACATCTACGAGCTGGACCCCGAGGCCGGCACCATGACGTGGCTGGCGGAACACCGGACGGACACGTCGTCCCGCTGCGAGGAACCCGTCGGGACCGTCTATCCGCTGGAGGACCTGCCGCAGGACAGCGCCGTGGTGCGCACGCGGCTGCCCGTCGAGGCGCACGTCGACGACCCGTTCCTGGATCCCCGGCTGCACCGGCACATGGAGGAGTGGGGCGAGCAGTCGTCGCTCATGGTCCCGCTGATGGTCGGCGGAGAGGTGGTCGGCGCGCTCGAGGTCGCCGAGACCGTCTATCCGCGTCACTTCACCAGCCAGGAGACGGCGCTCTGCGTCGCCCTCGGCGAGCAGGCCGCCGTCGCGATCCGCAACGCGCAGTTGTACCGTCAGCTCCAGGAGCAGAAGAAGACCATCGAGCAGCAGGCGTCGGTCGACGGCCTCACCGGCCTGACCAACCATCGACGTTTCTGGGAGCGGCTGCGCGACGAGGTCACCCGGGCGCGGCGCTACGGCCATCCGCTCTCGCTGCTCATGCTGGACCTGGACGACTTCAAGCGCGTCAACGACCGCCACGGCCATCCCGTGGGAGACGATCTCCTGCGCGCAGTCGCGTACACCCTGCAGAAGGAGACCCGTCAGGGCGTCGACTGCGCCGCGAGATACGGCGGTGAGGAGTTCGCCGTCATCCTGCCGTCCACGCCGCCCACGCCGAGCGGGGACGACCGCTGCGGCGTGACCGTCGCGGAGCGTATCCGCGCCGCCGTCGCCGCGCTGCGCCTGCCCGCCGTCGCGCCCGACTGGGCCGGCATCACCGTGAGCATCGGCCTCGCCAGCCTGCCGGCGAACGCCGAGTCCGTCGAGGACCTCGTCACGCGCGCCGACCAGGCGCTCTACTGGGCCAAGGCGCGCGGCAAGGACGCGGTGGCCGTGTACGGCGCCGGCTGACTCCCGTCAGGGCGCCTCACCCAGGCAGTAGAACCACCCGTCGCGACAGCCGATGTAGATGCGCCCGTCCCACAGCGTCGGCGTGGACTCGAACGCGCCCCCCGCGAAGAACTGGTCGCGCTCCTCGATCGCGACCGTCCAGTACGTGCCGTCGCCGTTAGCGCTCGGCAGCGCCCCCTCGTCGCCCTGCTGCGCGGGGGTATAGCGGACGTCGTAGAGGTGGACGCGCTGGTCGTAGCCCGCCGCCACCAGCGCGTCCCCCAGCAGGATCGGCGTCGAGATGGCGCCGCCGTTCCAGATCTTGGCCACCTGCACCGGGGTGGCCAGGCCCTTCTCCCGGTTGGGCCCCGCGACCGTCGCATCGCTCATCACGTCCCGGGCCACCACGTACAGGTGGCCGTCGATCGCGTTGAAGGCGCAGAGCGCCGGGTACCGTCCCTCCGGGTCGTAGGCGTCGTTGACGCTCGCCGAACCGACGACGCCGCCGGCCCAGTCGCCGAGCTCGCGGTCCCCGGTCGGGAAGTACCACACGACGGCCTCGTCCGGCGGCTTGGCCGGGTCGAGCGCCAGCATCCCGCCCTTGCCCTTGATGTACTCCTTCTCCACCGCCTGGAGAAGGAGGCCGTCGTCGGTGGGCACCGGGGTGCCGTCGAGGTCGGCGCCGATGTAGTAGTCCCAGACGACCTCGAGGTCCGGGCGCCGCAGGCCGTACACGTGACCGGCGCCCGAGGCCACGTACAGGGTCTCGCCGACGGCCGAGACAGAGGACTCCAGGACGAGGTTGCCGTCGTGACTCTTGGCGCGCGCGTCGCCGAGGAGCAGCCGCTGCGCCCGGACGGACGGCCGCTCGCCCTCGGCCCAGGTCTGCGTCAGGAACGGGTCGAGGGCGTACACCCAGCCGCTCTCGACGCCCACGTAGTAGACACCGTCGAAGAAGAACCCGCTGCCGTCGCAGTCGCGGCTGTAGCACGCGGTCCGCGGGACCGGAAGCCGCCAGAGCTCCTTGCCGCTGCCGAAGGTGAGCGCACGGACGGGCGCGATACGCGGGTCGTCCAGCTTGTGTGGGTATCCCCGGCGCGATCCGGCGACCACGATGTAGGCGTCGTCCGGCCCCGTCGGCGAAGGGTTCCTGAAGACCGTGGGGCTGCCCTTGATGATGTCGTCGAACCGGTAGGACCAGAGCACCTCGCCGGTCTCGGCGTCGATCTTGCGCAGCTTGTATCCGTAGGAGGGGGCGACGACGTAGGTCCTCCCCTGGTCCACGACGACGCTGGGCTGTCCGGTCCAGCCGCTGCCGGCCCACCTGCTCGGCGGGTCGTCCTCGTACTTGCCCGAGCTCCAGCCGCTGCCGAGCTTGACCTTCCAGAGGACGTCGAGACGCCGCGGCGCCGGCCCCTGCCCGTAGTAGCGGCGTCCGTAGTTGCCCAGGAAGGTGCCGACCTTGACGCCGTCGCCCGCCACCGCCGGCGCGGGCGGCGGCGGCACCGGCCTGACCGCCCGGCGCCCCTCTCCCCCGTCAGCCGCACCGCAGGCGGCGACGCGCCAGACGACGAGCGCCAGCACGGCGCAGAGGACGAGGAGCGCGACGCCGCGCCGGCGACGCACCTGACGTCGGCGTTGTGCTGAGCGGCGCGGTCGCCGCCGGGCCTGTCGGGCCGACGCCTCCACACCGCGACCTTACATCAACTCGGGCGGACCACGTCGCGCCCCGGGATCAGTCGCGCGCGTGCCCGGTCGGCCCGCAGCGGATAAGATGCGCTGGCCGGCCGACGCAGACCCGCCGGCCGATGGGCACACGAACGATCCGGAGGACCAGATGGCGACCGATCTCGAACTGCTGCGCGACCTCTGCGCCGCTCCCGCCCCGACCGGGTTCGAGGCGCCCGTCCAGGACGTCGTCCGGACCCGTCTCGCGACGGTCGCGGAACCTCAGGGCGACCCCCTCGGCAATGTATGGGCCACGGTCGTCGGCGAGGGCTCGCCGAGCGTCCTCGTCACCGCCCACGCCGACCAGATCGGCCTGATCGTCACGTTCGTCGACGAGAACGGGTTCCTCTCGTTCGACAAGATCGGCGGAGTGGACCCTCAACTCCTCCCCGGCCGCAACCTGCTCGTACACGGTACGAAGGGGCCGGTCAACGGCGTCGTCGGCCGCAAGCCGTCACACAAGATGACCAAGGAGGAGCGCGCCAAGGCCCCCGAGCTGCACGAACAGTGGCTCGACATCGGCTGCTCCTCGCGCGAGGAGGCCCTCGAGCTCGTCCGCATCGGCGACCCCATCACGTTCCCTCCGCACTTCCTCGACCTGGCCGGCGGCCGCTACGCCTCGCCGGCCTTCGACAACCGCGCCGGCGTCTACGTCTGCCTGCGCGCCCTCGAGCACTACCGCGACGCACGGGCGGCCGCCGACCTCACCGCGCTGCTGACCGTCCACGAGGAGACCACGTTCATGGGCGCCAAGGCGATGGCGATCCGCTGGCAGCCCGACGTGATCGTCGTGGTCGACGTGGACTTCGCCAGCGACGACCCGGGGATGGACGCCAAGAAGCTGGGCGGCGAGGTCAAGCTCGGCGCCGGTCCCGTGGTCCATCGCGGCGCCGCCGGCAACCTCGCCCTCACCGACCTCGCCATCGAGGTCGCCGCCGAGGAGGGCATCCCCGTGCAGGTCAAGGCCGTGCCGGGCAACACGTCGACCGACGCCGAAGAGCTCATGGCCGCAGGCACGGCGGCCACCCTCTCCTTCAGCATCCCCGTGCGCAACATGCACTCCGCCTTCGAGGTGCTGGAACCGGACGATGCGGAGGCCGGCGCGCTCCTCGCTGCGGCCGTCGCGCGCCGGGTCGCCGACGGCTGGGAGCCCGGCCGGTTCATCCCGCGGGTCTGACCGGGGGCGACCCCGCCGCGACCGTGAGCGAGCGCCGGCCCGCCGCTCCCCGGGCCCCCGTGGGGGCCTGCTACGCGCGCGCGAGCTGGGCGCCGATCCAGTCGATCTCGGCCGGCGCCACCCGCGTCCAGTAGGCGTCGTCGTGGCCGCCGGGCGTGAACCCGCCGGCCGGCGGCTCCGGGAGCGCCGCCGCGAAGGCGACGTTCGCCTTGTAGAAGGGGTCCTGGCGGCCACAGTCGACCCGTACCGGCAGGCCGCTCAGCCGGCGCACGCCGCCGTAGACATCGTTGCGGGCGTAGTCTCCCGCACCGTCGAACGCGTCGCCGACGCCGTCCTCGAACGAGCGCCAGAGGGCGGCGCTCACGGCGGAGACGGCGGCGAACCGCTCCGGGTGCAGCTCCGCCGCCCGGAGCGCCCCGTACCCGCCCATCGACCAGCCCATGACCGCGAGGGGTCCGCCGAGCCCCAGCTCGTCCCGCAGCAGCGGGATGAACTCGTCGAACAGCATGGCCATGGCGTCGTCCCCGGCGAGGCGGGCGTGCCAGTACGTGTCGCTCGCCTGGACGGCGGCGACGGCGAACGGCGTGACGCCGCGCCGCGCCTGCGCGTCGGCGACGTAGTCGGCCATGCGCAGGCCGCCCCGCAGGACCGCTTGGGGCGTGCGGTTGCGCCCGGGCAGGCAGATGAGGACAGGCGTCTCGGCCGCGGCGGCCGACCCGCTCCCGCCGACGCCGGGAGGGTAGCCTACGACGTAGGCGGCGGGCCGTTTGAGATGCACGGACGCCAGCATCCCCTCGCGGCAGGTCACCGGGTACGCCGGCGGCGGCGTGCCCGCCTCCCCGTAGGCGCCCGTGAGGCGATACCAATACCGGCGGACCATCCACGAGCGCGAGGCGACCACGCCCGCGGCGGCGGCCCAGGCGGCGAGAAGACCTCCGCCGATGAGGAGCTGACGCCGCGTGACGCCCGCCTCCGCGGCGCGAGCGGCGGAGCCCGCGGCGGCGGCCCGCGTCGCGCCTCGCACGCCGGGCCGCCCGGCCGGCCGTCCGCTCACCGGGACCGGACCGCCGGGCGCCTCGGGGACGGCGCCGAGGCGACCGGGTCAGGGCCGGTCGCAGGGCCGGTCGTCTTCTCGAGCGCGAAGGCCAGTTGGCGCGCCATCTCCGGCTGCCACTTGAGCCGCCCCGGCGCCAGCAGGTGGAAGAGATCGGCGAAGTCGGCGTCGCGCAACTCGACGTGGCGCTCGATGTGCACGTACGGGACGTGGTAGCGCTCCGCGAGCCGCCGGGCCCGACGACGGTAGGCGGGGACGACGCCGGCCCAGTCCGGGCCGGCCGCCGACGCGTTGAGCGGCTGGTCGTACAGGACCACGTCGAAGCCACGCTCGTCGGCCAGTTTGAGGATCTCCTCGAGCATGGCGAAGTTGTAGTCTGCGAACTCACGGTACAGGGCGACGTCCTTCTCGAGGACGTACAGCACGTTACGGCGCTTGCCGAGCGGCTGATGTCCTTTGGCGCCCCACGGATAGTAGTGCGTCTCGTACTCGATGGACGTACCCCAGGGCGTCGCGATGCTGGCGCGTTCCTTGAGATAGGAACCGAGGTAGTCGAGGATGCCCGGCAGCTGACCGCTGGCCGGCACAGACCGGCCGAAGTGCCGCGGACCCACCTGCGCCAGCCGCGGGCTCCGCACCAGCAGCGTGTGCCCGCTGAGCATCTGGGCATCCCGTTCGGGCGAGCCCGTCACGCGGATGGGCGCGAGGCCGATGGCGAGCGTAGCCGGACCCGGCGGCAGGTTGTCGATGAGGGCCAGCGACATGGCCATGCTCTCCTGGTGGGCCGCCAGGCTGACCACCCGCACGGGCCGCCCCGACGCGCGCGTGATGGCGGCGGCGAGCGACTCCTCGCTGACGAAACACTCCATGGTGCCGGACCCGCCGAAGAGATAGACGGTGCGCATCTGCGGCGGGTCCTTCTGCAGCTCGTGGACCCTGACTGACACGTGCACGTAGTCGTCGTGCGTGATGCGCAGCAGCCGGCCCTCGTCCATGCTGGTGAGGCCGCCGTTGAAGAGCAGCGCCTGCCCGCCGAGCAGCACGACCGCCGTGAGCACGGCGGCCGCGAGCAGCACCAGCGGGCTACGCTGGCGGAACCCGCGGCGGAACGCCCGCCGGCCGCGGGCGTGCTCCGCTTCATCCTGGCGCAGGACTCGTCCGTTCACTCATGCTCCATGGTCTCACACCTGCAACGCCGGCGCACCGTGCCACATGCCGGAGCCGACCCGGCCGGCCACGACGTCGCCCCCGAGGCACGACACCCGACGACGGGCCCGGCTCACAGGACGACGCCCGCCGCCCACGCGAGCGGCAGACGGACGACGTTGACCAGCACCCTCAACGCCTGCTCGAAGCTCGGCGTGGCGACGAACCCGTAGCCGAGCGCCACGTAGAGGAACGTGGCCGGATAGGCGAGCCATCTCGTGAACCTCTCGTAGGCCGCCGCCGGCGGCAGGCCCGCCCTCTTCCTGCGCTTGCGGCGCGCCTTCTTCCACCGCTCCCAGCGCGCGACGACCACCAGGCCCGTCCCGTGCCACAAGCCCCAGGCCAGCCAGTTCAGGTCGACCGCGTGCCACAGGCCCATCACGAGCATGCTCGCGTACAGCCCCAGCCACGTCTTGCGCGTGAGTCCGAACACCGGGAAGTACACGTTGTTGCGCACCCACGTGCTGAGCGAGATGTGCCAGCTGTGCCAGAAGGCGCTGAGGTTCTTCTGCCAGAACGGGAAGTGGAAGTTCTCCATGATGCGGAACCCGAACAGGCGCGAGAAGCCGACTGCGAGGTCGGTGTAGGCCGAGAGGTCGAAATAGGCCCGCACGAAGACGATCACGCAGAAGGCGAGCGGCCACCACCAGCCCACGTCGTCGGGGCCGAAGGCGGTCTTGCCGATCGTGCCGGTGATCCTGCCGAAGAAGATGGCGAACACGAAGTCGACGACGAACACCTTCTTGAAGTAGCCGAGCGCGATGCGCCGCAGGCCGTAGTAGAACTCCTGCCGCTCGAAGCCGGCCGTGCGCTTGGCGTAGAAGCCCTGGTAGGTCTCGAGCGGTCCCGCCGGGAAGGCCGGGATCCACATCATGAAGGCGGCCAACCGCAGCAGGCTGTTCTCCTCGATCACCCCACGCACGCAGTCGAACACGTACTGGAGCATGCGGAAGGCGAAGTAACTGACGCCGAGCGGCATGACCAGGTGCGTGACGATCCAGTCGTCCTCGGACCACCACAACGCCAGGGCGCCCTGCCTGCCGTACTTGCCGACCCCGATGGTGACCAGGGCGACGACCACGGCGATCAGGACGACGCGCGCGCCACGCAGCCTCTGCGCGCGGTACGCCTCCACCAGCTGATGGGTCACCAGCACGAGTCCCAGGGCGACGGCGGCGAAGACGGGGTGCAGCGCGGCGAGTGCGGCGACGCTCACGACCAGCACGAAGACGAGCCGATGCGTCTCCTTGCGCAGCGCCACCCAGAACACCAGCAGTGAGACCACCACCACCGGGATCAGATACAGCGTGAAGTAGATCCTCACCCGCCACCCCCTCCGGAGTCTCCGGCACTGAGGAGCGGAGCCAGCTCCTTCGCCAGTGCACGTTGCCAGACGACGCGCCCCGGCGCGATCAGGTGCGTGAGGTCCTGGAAGTCGCGGCTCGGGATGTCGACGATCTCATTGAGGTCGATGTACGGGTAGCCGTAGTCCGCGGCCAGCCTGGCGACCGGCACCCGGTATTCGTGCTGCGAGGCGGCGAAGCTGTCCCCGACCACCTCCCGGTTGATCGGCAGCTCGAGCAGGACCACGTTGAGACCGCGCTTCCGCGCCTCCGCCAGGAGCGCCTCGAGCATCTGCAGATTGGCGGCCCGGTTCCGCTCGAAGACCGGCCTGCGGGTCGCGTTCCACTTCTCCACCAGCCGCCGCTTGTGGCCGTCCGAGCGACGCGTCTTCCTGGAGTAGCGGTGCAGCCGGTACTGGGTGCAGGGGGGATCACCCGCCAGGAGCGAGACGCCGTGCCTCCGCGTCCAGTCCGTGACGAACGCCCAGATGCCGGGCAGGATCGTGAAGCCGTGCCGCTCGAGACCCCAGTGGGACGACACGAACGACCGTACCGCCCCGCTCCCGAGCAGGAACTCGCGCCCCCGGGCCTGCATGGCGTTCTGCTGCCGGGTCGCCGTGAAGCGCCCCAGGTTCACGCCGACGAGCAGCCACGCCGGCGTGTCGGGCACGTTCTCGACCACGGCCAAGCTCTCGGCGAAGTTCTGGTTGATCGAGCCGAGGTCGAAGGCGGTGACGCGGGGGCCGCCGAGGGCTTCGATCTCGGCGGCGAGCTCGTCGCCGCCGACCACGCTCTCGCGTGCGCTCGAGCCGCCGAGCAGATACAGGCCCGGGGTGTCCGGCTCGTGCCGCCGCGCCCTGCCGACCATCCAGGAGACGTAGACGAACGAGTCCTGTGGGTTGCGCAGGGCCACGCCGAGCGGCACCGCCGTCCAGGCGCCGCTGGTGAACAGCCATTCGACACCCAGCAGCGCCGGGACCAGAAGCAGCGCGGCGACCACGAGGACGAGCGGGTTGCGGTTGCGGAATCCACGACCGAAACCGCCCATCAGGACCCCGTCCTGAGGACGCCGTCGGCGTACAGCCGCGCCAGGCGCTCGGCCAGCCCGGCCTGCCAGATGGCCCGCCCCGGCGGGAGCAGGTGCGAGAGGTCGAGGAAGTACTCGCTGGGGATCTCCACGTCGCGGTTGAAGTCGAGATAGGGCACCTCGTACTTGGCGGCGATGTCTTCGGTGAGCGCCTGATAGACGCCCATGGGCTCATCGAAGGCGTCGCCGACGATCTCGCGGTTCCAGGGCAGGTCCACGAGGACCACATCGAGTCCGCGCCCCTTGGCCTCCGCGACCAATCCCTCCAGCATGTGCGCGTCGAACTCATGTACCTTGCGGAACCTCGGATAGTACGTGGTGAGCCATTTGTCCACGAACTTGTGCTTCTCCTCCTCGGAGAGCGCCTTGCGCGTGTCGAAGGGGTGCGGACGGTAGGGACGGGGGCGCAGGCGCCCCTTGTCGAGCAGGTCGTTCTCCCGTTGCTGAACGTAGGATGTGAGCGCCGAGAAGATCCCCGGCAGGATCGTGTAGGAGTGGGCGTGCTCGCCGGAGTAGTCGTGGACCCAGCGACGCAGCGAGTCGCTCTTGAGCAGGAGTTCGCGGCCGATCACCTGGTTGTAGTTGCTCGCAGGGCTGGTGGTGAAGCGGCCCAGGTTCACGCCGATCAGCACCGTGGTCGGCGTGTCCGGGAGGTTGTCGACGATCGCCCAGCTCTGGGCGTAGCGTTGCATCCGGGAGCTCAGATTGCGGGCCGTGACGCGGGGACCGCCACGTGCCTCGATGTCGCGGGCCAGAGAAGGGCCGCTGACGACGGCCTCGCGCCCGCTCGACCCTCCCAGCAGGACCACCAGCGGCGTCTCGGGTGGGTCCTGCTTGAGCCTGCCGACCATCCAGGAGACCACCATGTAGTCGTCGGTGGAGGTCCGCACCCAGCGCTCCATGGGCACGGCGCTCCAGGCGCCGCTGGTGAACCAGCCCTGGACCCCGAGGAGCGCCGGCGCGAGGAGCGACGCTGCCAGGACCAGCACCAAGGGGTTCCTGTTGCGCAGGCCCCTTGTGAAGCTGTTCACTCCGGCTCCTCGGTGAGCAGCTTGTGCAGCTCGGCCCGGATCGCCTTTCCCGATCCGGTGCGGGGGATGGCCGCTACAGGGACGACCCTGCTGGGCAGGGACGAGGACGGCAGGAGGCCACGCAACTCCCGCAGGACCCTGGAGGCCTTGAAGCCGTCGGGCTCGTGGGGCACGACGAAGGCCACCGGGACATGGCCGAGGATCTCGTCGGCCGCCGCCACCACCGCCACGTCGGCGAAACGGCCCAGCCCCTGCAACGCCTGCTGCACGTGGATGATGCTGACCTTCTCGCCGCCGCGCTTGATGATGTCGTCCTTGCGGCCGGCGATCCAGACGGCGCCGCTCTCGTCGACCGTACCGAAATCGCCCGTCCGGAGGCCGTGGCCGGTGAGCGTCGCGGCCGTGACGTCCGGCTCGTCGAGATAGCCCTGCATGAGCAGCGACCCGGTCACGTACAGCTCGCCCTGTTCGCCGGGAGCGGCCTCCGAGAGGTCGCCGCGTCTGGCCACGACGCGCATGTCGCCGATCGGCCGGCCGACGGAGCCCACCTTGACGTCGAGCTCGGCCGGCGCAAGAACGCACAGCCGGCCGCTCACCTCGGTGAGTCCATACATGTTGTAGAGGTCCACGCCCGGCAGCACACGGCTGAACTTCTCGATGACCGGCAGCGGGAGATGATCGCCGCTGCTCACCCAGAAGCGGAACGCATGCGGCCGCGGCTCGTCCATCGGCTCGACCACGCGCACGAGGTGCGCGGGAGCCCCGCCGAAGCCGGTGCAGCCCTCAGCCTCCATCTCGTCGAGCAGCCCGGCCCCGAAGTAGAAGCCGAGCCGGCCGGCCACGCCGCCGCCGTTCGCCATCAGGGTGAGGAAGTGGCAGATGCCGCTGGTGAAGTACGGCGGCGTGTTGATGAAGATGCGGTCGTCCGGGCCGAGTCCGAGCACCCGGGAGACGTGGCCGGCGTTGCTGGAGACCGCGCGCAGCGTCTGGCATACGCCCTTGGGAAGACCCGTGGTGCCCGAGGTGAACATGATCATCGCCAGCTCGTCCGCTTCGACGGCTTCGAGCTCGTCGCCGGACGCGGACGGAGTGTCTGCGAGGCCCGCAGACCCGTCCTCGCGACTCACGACCCGCACGCCGTCCACCAGTCCCGCCGCGTCGCGGGTGACGACGAGACGCGCCGGGCCGTCCTCAGCGGCGGCGCATGCCCCGTCGTCCGACACCACGACGACCTCGGGCCGCGACTTCTCGATCAGCCAGTCGATGTCCGACTGCGGCAGGCTGACGTTGAGCGGCACGACGACCAGCCCCGCCAGCCACGCGCCGAGCATGCAGACGAAGAACTCGTCGTACTGCTCCAGCACGAGCGCGACACGGGCGCCGCGGCGGCCGGCGGCGTCCCGCAGCACCGCCCCCACCCGCGCCGCCCGCGCCTCCGTCTCCCCGTAGGAGTACACACGGCCCGCCGCACGCAGGAGCGTCGCGTCGGGTCGCGCGGCGACCCAGTGGCGCAGACGCGCCACGGCGTCGGTCATCAACGGCTCGGTCGGCATGGAGGACAGGGTGCGGGACTCAGAAACCGACGTATCTGAACTCGGTGAGCTTCCCGCCCACCAGCACGGCGACGGCGATCGCCAGGAACAGCAGGAACCAGAGGAAGGTCTGCAGTGAGAGCCCCAGACCGTAGAACAGCCACTGCCCGCGAGGCCGGGACGAGGTGCCGTGGTCGACGTCGGGGGCGAGCCCGGCCTTCTCTCCCGCTGCGGGCGCGCTCGAGGCGACGTCCGGCGAGTCCCTTCGGACGTCCTTCTCAGGCATCGCCCGCCCTCTTGCGCGCGATGAAAGCGAGCATGTGACTCACCGTGTCGAGATTCTCGTACACGATCTCCATCGGTTTGATCCTGATCGCGAACTCCTCCTCGAGGAAGGCGATGAGCGCCGTGAGGTTCATGGAGTCGAGCAGCTGGTCGCGGAACAGCGACGTGTCGGCCGTGACCTCGCCCTCGTCGAGGTCCGCTTCGTCACGGATGAAGTCGAGGATGGTGTCGGCGTCGGACATGGGTGACGATCCTCCCGGGTGGTAGCTCCCGCCTCGGCCGCAGGGCCTCAGGTGCGGGTGCCCTGTGAGTACGAGAAGCGCATGTAGTCGCCGTAGCCGGTGGCCTCGGCTCCGGCCTTCACCATGGCGGCGAGGGTGAAGACCCGCTGGGCGGTCTGGAAGGCTTGCACCAGACCCCACTCGTCGCTCGAGACATGTCCGCGCGGCCCGGCCCAGCCGTAGGCGCCGAACTGGCAGGTGCCGTCGCCGTTGCCGACGACCAGGCAGCCGTTGCGCACGAACGGCAGCCAGGTGGCGATGATGGCGGTCTCCGCTCCGCCGGAGCGCCGCCCGGCGGTGGCGAGCACGCCGACCGGCTTGTTGGCGAGCTTGAAATCCTGATGGCGCAGCGTCCTCGTACGCATGATGAACTTCGAGAACAGGTCCGACGGCAGGCCGAAGTAGACGGGCGTCGCGACCACGATGCCGTCCGCCGCCACCATGGCGTCGAGCACGCCCTGGACGTCGTCCTCCCGCTCGCGCACGCAGGGGATGAAGGTGCCGTCCTTCCTCTTGCCGCACACGTTGCAGGCCTTGCACGGTTCCACGTGCAGCTCGCGGAGGTGCACGACCTCGTGCTCGAACTGGCCGGGATAGGTGGCGGCGAGCTTCTCGAAGGCATGCCCGATCATGATGCCGCTGTTGTTCTTGTCACGCGGGCTGCAGTTGAGCCCCAGAAGCCGCACCGTCATGCGCAGCGCTCCTCTCCGTGCACGTCCGCCGGACGAACTCCGGAAGCAGAGGGACCGCCTCCGCCTCCGGCCGCACAAGGGAACAGAATCCTACCAGACGCGCCCCCGGCGCGCGTCCGGGGCGCGCGCCGCGCACGCCGGACCGTGGTGAGCGTCACCCACCTGCGGACAGATGGATGGTGCCGGAGGTGGGACTCGAACCCACACGCCCTCGCGGGCACCCGATTTTGAGTCGAGCACGTCTACCAGTTCCGCCACACCGGCACGCCTGAACGCGGGGGCCTATTGTGACGCATCAGTACCGGTCTTTGCACGCCGCCAGCGCAGCACTCCGTGGCGACGGTATGGGGACATGGACGTGCCGCGCGCAGAAGGCTCAGTACTGCGACCAGAACGTCGTCGTCCACAACGACGGCCCCATGCCCCTGCTGACCGCGTAGCAGGTCGCGAAGATCTGCGCGCTGCCGTCGTAGATGCTGTCGCCGCGATACGGGTTCCAGGACGCGGCCCACGTGCCGGTGTGATACTGGAAGAGACCCCTGAAGGGGGTCCCCGACCCCGCGCGGCGGCGGCCACCGGACTCCCGCATCATGATGCGGTAGATGCCCGCCGCTTTGACGTGGTATCTCGCCGCCGCGACCGCGATGATGGGTCGCCACTGGCCGCGGCTCTCCCATTGGGCCAGGCGGCGCTGCAGCTCGTATTTCCGGGTCAGCTTGCGCACGCGCTTCCGCCAGATGCGGACCGCCCGCCGGGTGGCCGCCACCCGGGCCCTGAGCTGTGCGATGGAAGGGACCGGAGCCGCGGGGACGGCACTCTCCGTCGCCGCCGGCTCAGACCCCGCAGGGGGGTCCGCCGGCTGCTCCTCGGCTGCCCCGGACGACGGGTCGACCGGCGCGGCGACCGAGCTGACGTCCGCCTCGGCCGCCGCCAGGGCGGCCTCGGCGGCCCGCAGGCGCCGCGTGGCGTCGCGCAGTCCCTTCTTCGCCGCGGAGAGCCGCTGCTTGAGGGAGGCGGCCTCGGCGCCCTGCGGGAGCGAGACGGCGACCAGCGTGCAGAGTGCAAGGACGATGACGCTGACGGCGATCAGGCTCTTCTTACGCTCCACGACGTCCTTTCGACGAAGTCCCTCGCGGGCAGCGGCTCGCACCTGTGCCGGCGAGGCGGTCGACGCCGGCTGCGGCGTCGGCCACAGCACGATTCAGCTCGCGCGCGCCCATCCCGACCACTGGGTGATCGGCGTCGACCAGTCGGCTGACCGCCTCGCGCGGCGCAAGCCCTATCCTGCTGCGCTGATGCCGACCAACATGGTGTTCGTGCGTGCCGATCTGGTCGATTTCTGGCGCCTGCTCGACGAGGCGGGGCTGCGCCTGGCGCGCCACTACATCCTGTACCCGAACCCGTGGCCGAAGATCGGCCACGTCACCCGGCGCTGGCATGCGCATCCGGTGTTCCCGTTCGTGGTGCGGCTGGGCGGCGTGCTCGAATGCCG
>ENA-UOUL01001559-UOUL01001559.1-bioreactor-metagenome-genome-assembly--contig:-NODE-1559-length-31181-cov-72.629019_pt1 | contig 31181 bp, 34 predicted proteins | sample MGYA00249838_ERZ747220 | MGnify/ENA primary metagenome ERZ747220 (study PRJEB28778, sample SAMN05720191) | bioreactor metagenome | isolation source: Anaerobic biogas reactor | place: USA:Washington... | reverse complement strand
TCGGGTTATCTTCCCGCTGGTTAGGTGATAGGGCTTCTTTCAGCCCATCGGCTCAGCAAACATGCTGGTCAAACGATCGCCGCGCTTCGCTCGCGATGACACATCCAGAATACATTTTCACAGCAATGACAGCTCTAGTGTCATCGCGCGGAGTGAAGAGACGTGGCGATCTCTATACAAAGTGACTGCCAAAGGAGCTCGTAGGGGACGATGCCCACATCGTCCCGTTTTCCTGGGAATCGATAAGGCCATCATAAGAATATGGCTTGGCAGAGGCCTCGGCAATCGCAGCATATCTGATATATGACCGCGCGGGGCGATGTGGGCATCGCCCCCTACCAACCTTTTCCAGTCCCCTGTCGCTCTTTTATTTAGCGGTTTATTAATATCAGGCCGATGATACAGAGGATTATTCCTGCTGCCGTTTGGGTGCTGATGACTTCTTTGTATACTGCCACCCCAATGGGAATGAGTAAAATGGATACGGATATATTGGAGATCAAGGCCCCCAGGCTGATGTTCCAGCCAACTCTATAGGCCAAAAAGAACCCCAGTTCCAACCCAAAGATAGCCACCCCCAGAGCAATAGGAGCCCAATTGAGCTTACCCAGTTCCACCGCCAGGGACTGTCCCTTGAGGGTAAAAATCAGGATAAATACACACAATACCGCTGCCGTCAAATAGGTAATGATCAAGGCTAGCATGGGGTTAATATTCTGCGGCATCGATTTTTGACAGATATGATAGAAAACATTGGCGGCAATGGTGAGAGCTATGGGTAAATAATAATAGTAAGCCATGGTTATTACCTACTTTCTTTGCCCTTTTTCTCTTCCAGGGCAGCTTTAAGGAGATCGCCTAAGTTGGTACCTAGTTCTTCCTTGTCACTGTATTGCTCGATCAGCCTTTTCGTAGCCCGGCTGGAGCCTCCTAAGCGCCCGGATAGATCTTCTTTTTCCGGTTGACGGTGGCCGCAGGAGCGATCCGGGCAGGACAGCATACGACCCCTTTTACCATTTACAATCAACATGGGGCGGCCACAGCGGGGACATTTGGTTTTGGATACATTATCCGCCTTGTAGACCCCGGCATCATCTTTCACCTTAGCTACCATTTCCGCTGCTTCTTTACGAATATCATTGATAAACTGATTTTTGCGCCCTTGACCACGGGCAATATCAGTCAGCTGTTGTTCCCACTGAGCTGTCAGTTCAGGTGACCGCAAAGCGGCAGGTACCAGGTCGATCAACTGTATCCCTTTAGAGGTAGGTATCAATTCTTTGCCATGTCTTTCAATATAACTGGCATGAATCAGCTTTTCTATTATTTCCGCCCGGGTTGCCGGTGTACCGAGGCCGCTTCCTTTGATGGATTCTCTTAATTCCTCATCTTCGATCAGCCGACCAGCATTCTCCATAGCGGTCAGCAGGGTAGCTTCATTGTAGCGAGCGGGAGGCTTGGTTTTCTGGCGGCGAGATTTTACTGATTTTACCGATACATTTTGCCCTTTGTTATGTTGAGCCAGAGTTTGTTCCGGCTCGTCATCATCATCGGCTTCCTTATCGCGCATGATGGTTTGCACCGCCCGCCAGCCCCGGTCAGTCTCTACTTTGCCCCGAGAATAAAAGCTCTCTCCGTTGACCACGGTGATCATGCTGGTCTGATCGTACCTATAAGGGGGATACAAGACTGCCAGAAAGCGGCGCGCGATCAGATCATAAAGACGCTTTTCTTCTTCCGACAAAGAGGTGAGATCCAAGGGCTGTTCGGTGGGAATGATCGCATGATGATCTGATACTTTGCTGTTGTCTACCAGACGCTTGCCGGGTTTTAACGGCTTAGCCAACAAAGGTTTGACCAATGCCGCATAGGGGCCGACTCCCATTCCCTTCAGCCGAGCTGCCAGGGTGGGAACCAGGTCGGTAGTTATATAGCGAGAATCGGTGCGTGGATAAGTAACCAATTTGTGCCGCTCATAGAGATCCTGCAGGATGGATAAGGTTTTCTGTGCCGGCCAACCGTAGCGCCGATTGGCATCCCGCTGCAGTTCGGCCAAGTCATAAGCCAGGGGTGGGGGTTCGCTTTTGGCCTCGGTTTTAACTTCCTTTATGGTACCAGTCTGACCTTTTATTTTTTCTTCTATTTCAGTTACCTGGTCGTGCTGGTAGAGGCGATTGCCATTGGCTCCTCGCCATTCTCCAAAATAACTTCCAAAGTCAGCTCTTATAGTCCAGTAATCTACCGGCTTATGATTCTTTATTTCCTTTTCCCGCTGAACAATCATAGCCAGAGTAGGTGTCTGTACTCGGCCGGCATTCAGCTGGGCATTATATTTACAGGTCAGGGTGCGGGTCACATTCAGCCCAATCAGCCAATCGGCCTCCGCCCTACATACCGCGGCATCATAAAGATTATTGTAGTTGGAGCCAGGTTGCAGATGGGCAAAGCCTTCCCTTATGGCCGCATCAGTCTGGGAAGAGATCCACAAACGCCGGAAAGGTTTCTTCCAGTTAGCCTTTTCCATGATCCAGCGGGCCACCAGTTCGCCTTCGCGGCCAGCATCAGTGGCAATGACCAGATCCTTTATATCTCCTCGGCTCATCAACTTCTTCACCACCTGAAACTGGTGTGAAGTCTGGCGAATCACCTTCAGCTTCATTTTGCCGGGCAGCATGGGCAAATCTTCCAAGCGCCACTCTTTCAGTTTTTGGTCGTAATCCTGCGGTTCCGCCAGAGTCACCAGATGGCCCAGGGCCCAGGTCACTACATAATTAGGCCCTTCCATATAGCCTTTGTTCTTGCTGCTACATTTCAAAACCCGCGCAATCTCTCGGGCTACACTGGGTTTTTCTGCTAGTACTAACGATTTCATATAGACAATATACCTCTCAAATGGATTATCTTATTGTATCACAGGGCAGGAATATGTAACCAAGATTGGGATAGAAAGATGAAAGGCATAGGCATGGGGAAGGTTCGAGACTGTTGAAAGAGTACCCTTTTCAGTGTCATCCTGAGGGAGGCACGACCGAAGGATCTTTCCCTCTGGTACCAATAAAGATTCTTCGACTACGCCTCAAAATGACTAAGACATGGGGACGGTTTGGAGTGACCCCCAAACGGTAGACAGTTTAGAGACGGTTAATGTGAAAGTGAAGGAACAAATGGATATTCTATCCATATACTGTGGTCAATCCTGTGCGGGTCGGCACGGAGACCGACCCCTCCCCCTACAGGGCAGATCCGCAGGCTGACGCCTACCACAACAGTTCATAATGCATGGCGTCACTGTAGCTGTTGCCCCAGCTGAAACCGGCTGGCTTGAAGGCTTTTTCCCATAGAATGAGATTGGGATCATGGGGCTCTTTAGTCGGATCCACATAACGATAGTGATCGCTGGCGTTGATGTCGATAGCGGTTCCCCAGGAGTGGTTACTCAAATTGCGGCTGGCTGACCAGCCGATGTGGCGCGGCACCCAAGTACCGTCCATAGTCCGTATCAAACTGGTCAAGGGCACGGTTTTGCCGTTTATGGTGGCTGAGCCATTCTCGATATAGGTGAAGGCCTTTATAAATGCTCCGGCGGCATCTTTATGTACCTGTACCTGACGGTTTATACCGGGCAGGGTGATGGTGACTATGTTTTCTTTTACCCACTGAGGATCTATTTCGATCCTTCCCCCATAGGTATCCCGATAGCGGAATTGTCCAAAATATCCATTGACCTTGCTTAGTTTAGGATATTTGCTATCGTAAGCTGATGTATAGTTGGAGCTTGTCCCCCGTGAAGATGTGTCCAGGTTGGCTTGACCTGGTGGGTGTGTGCCTACGGCAGTGACCTGCGCCGGTGGTTCGGGCTTTGCTTTGACCTCTAGGCTTATTACTTCTTCGGCGGTTTTCTTGCCATCTAAAGCTGTGACTTTTATCTCATATGTACCCGGCTTCACCTTACCGGTGTCCCACTTAAAATCTAAGTTTTCACTCTGAACTTCCGAACAGACCGAACCATTTATCTCTAAAATAATGCTGACAACCTGTTGGTCATCGCTGGCATTTGCCGTGATGGATATGCTTTCCCCCTGGGTCACGGAGGCTTGATCGGCGGGTCTGGTGATGGCAACAGTGGGAGGCTGGTTTTCGGGTACAGTCAGGCTTTTTATTTCTCCTTGACCAACTCCTTTGTTATTGACGGCAAAGGCTTGGTAATAATAAGTAGTGCCTTCCTGCAAATCAGCTATCTCTGTTCCAAAGCCTTCTGCATTGGCCGGGACAGTGATCGTCTCACCGTTTTCCAGATCAGGGCTTGTCCCCCATATGAAGCCATACTGGCTGATCTCCTGACCGCCCGTATCGGTAATGGTTCCCATTAAGGTAGCCTTATTCTGGTTCTGATGGAGGCTGAATTCCCCGGTTTCCACCAGAGGCGGTGAAGAGGCATAGGCAAACTGATACACCAACAGTAGTACGACCGATATGACTACTAGTGTCAGGGGTATGATTATGCGATTTGATATGTACTGCATTCCTTACTCCTTATGTCGGCTTATTACGGCATTGATTTCTTCATTTCGATGCTAAAGAATATACAATTATTCTAACTATGCCAGTAAAAGCGAGTCAAAGGTAACATAAGGTAAACAGGGGGGAGAGGGCTTATTCTGTGAACGGAGATCTTAGCATATGTATTACAAATAGGCTTACTACAGCCCATGCATACTTGACTCCATGTGCGGAGGTCAAGCTGCCAGCGAGGTGTATTTCTATAGCTATACTTACTATCCGCTTTATCGATACCAGTGAAAAGGTGATCTTCCTTTCTTTTGATGATGGCCCCGAGCCCGTTTTTACCCCTTTAGCCTTGGCGTCATTAAAAAAGTACCAAAGTCAGGCCACCTGGTTTATTCTGGGCAAACAGGCCGAAAAGCATCCCGATCTGCTCGGTGATATTTACCAGGGAGATAATGATATTGGGGTTCACAGCTATGAACATGTCAGTTTGACGGGATTATCACCTTGGCAGATCATTCAGCAACTGGAAAGGACCAAGACTCTGATCAACGCTGCCACCGGGCAGTTCTGGCCTTATTTTCGCCCTCCCAATGGGGCTTATAACAATAAGGTTTTAGATGCAGCAGCTGCGGTGGGATTTCAATGGAATGTGATGTGGTCAGTGGATCCTCGCGATTACCAGTCTACACCTCAACAGATCATCAATCATGTTTTGGTGAATCTTCAGCCGGGGGCCATAATTGTTCTGCACGAGGTGACCCCTTCCACCACCCAGGCTTTACCGATCCTTTTGCAGGAGATTGGAAAACGCGGCTACCGGGCTCGTAGCCTGGGCCAATATTTGCAGGAATTTTCAGGTGGCAACGAGGAATGATACTGAGAATCAGGAAGCAATGACAGCCTCCAGTGGTTGAGGAACGATGCCGCCTTCGCACCCGCGTGGGGCTCTGTGGCTTTAACAGTCTCTTCCGGGTGTACATTTAAGGTTTGCAGACTCCACAGGGCTCATATCCTGCATCTAGGGCCTCCTGTCGGAAATCGAACCACACCTGGTTGTGTGATTTGGTTCTTTGTCCGTGCTGGCAGTCAGGGTAGTGAAACTTCTTGGTGTTGGCATTTCCTAGCCAATTGCTGGACTCAAGGCGTTCTCCTTGAGCTGTGACTGGTTCTTCTTCTATGATCCCCCACAAGCCCCGCTCGGCCTCACGGGCCTCCTGTTGAGCAGCTTGGAAACGCTCCACATAACGTACATTGGGAGGATAGGTGGCTATCTGGGCATATCCTTCGGAAAGCAGAACTTCGTTAAACATTTCTCCATCCAGCCAGACGTAAGCCAAGAGCCGTCCATATCGATCCCTTTCCTCCACATCAAATTCCAGTACAACCTTCTGACCAGTCAGCTTCTCTTTGGTGAAGTTGCTGGCTTCTCTTCCATAGGGTTCCTCCCCTATGGTGGGATGAACCGTTTCGGGAGTATCTACTCCTATCAGGCGTACCTTTTCTTTGGTTCCTTGGAGGTTGACCTCCAGAGTATCCCCATCCACTACCCGGATGACCCGGACGGTGTTCGCATCGTCCTGACTGATCGCACAGCCAATGGCCAGCAGCGCAATGAGTAACCCAGCCACCACATAAATTGTTCTCTGTAAATTACTGCGCTGTATATATGAAATGTTCATGTTTCTTACCTCGTCTAATATGCTCCTCACTTAACTGAGGATTTAGCATAATTCAATAAATCCTTCCACACTGTGACTGCAGGCAATAGCAAAGAGTCTCCTGTGTGCATTAGATCCTAACGCTAACGCACAGGATGACATTTCCAAGTAAAACTCTTCATAAATATTTGGAAGCTTCCCGGATACTTAAGGGGGCCAGAGTGTGAGTATTAACAAACTCCCGCACCCATTCTCGGTCAGTCTTGGAGTACTCGCGCAGGGCCCATCCAATAGCCTTGTTGATAAAAAACTCTTTACTGTTGGTGTTTTTTTCGATGATCGATGACAAAACCTCGGTATCGGTACTGCTTTTGAATTTCAACTGATACAGTATGGCCGTGCGAGCCAGCCAGATATTGTCGCTGTCTGCCCAGGGCAGCAGACAGTTCTGTACCACCTCGGGATGCTGGAGGCAAATGCTCCCCACGGGGATGGCGGCCAGTTTGTCCACCGTGTCCCACCATGATTTCATGAGTATCAGGGTCTGCAAGTGATAGATGTCCTCCGGTTGTAAGCTGTCTTTCAGGGCAACCAGATAATCAAGGGCCAGATATTGAAATTCTCTTTCCGGCAAGTCCCAGAGCCGGTAAACATCCTGCCAATCTACCTCTCCCTGCCGCCGGACTCTTTTTATAAAATCCTTTTGCAATAGGGATCGATCCGGCCGAGATATCCCCAGAAAAGAAAACTGGTTTTTCATATAGGCAGCCATACCAACTGCTCGTTGGGGATCGCGGTTGGCGTAGAAGCTTTTGATCAGTTCGTCCATAGCATTACTTGCCTCCTTCTGGTAAAGCTGCAGCAGGCACGGGGTACGGTTCGAGGTCGTGGGTTAGGGGGCGATGCCCACATCGCCCCGCCGTAGGAAACGAGTGTCCCCGGGACGATGCCGACCAGTGAAAAATTAGTCATTCTGAGACGTAGTCGAAGAATCTTTACTGGTACCAGAGGGAAAGATCCTTCGGTCGTTCCTCCCTCAGGATGACAATAAAAAGAAATCCCCCAACTTGCCCACTACCAGGGGATGTGCACTTGAACTTCCTGGTGGCAGACCGGGCAGGTCACACTGTGAGTTCCTTTTTTGCGCGGTAAACGCAGTATTTTCTGGCAGTGAGGACAAGTACGATAACGATGGGTTCTTATGTCCTTTAGTCTGCGTATATCCAGCGAACCTTGCTTCTTGATCGGATTCCAAAACTTAAGAAATCTCTTGTTTTCTTCCTGCCGACTATAAATATTCCGGGAAAAAGCCCGGTAGATTATCCAGAAAATCACTATCCACAGTATGACTTCCAGGATAACTGAGCGGACAATGAGATTAACAAACAGCAATATAAAAGCCACCGTCACCAGAGCATAATACATCTGATCAATACCGTAGCGTCCCCTCATAAAACGCGCTAGTTTCTCTTGCAAATTCTCCATTTCAGTCACTCCTGTTATAACGGTGAACCACCATACAAATTGCCAGGCTGGCAGGCAAGCGGGTGTAAGACATGCTAGGGTGGGCCTGGTCTGAAGCAGCTATCTTATTATTTATCCTCACTTGGGCTGACGTAATGACAATTCATAGTACACTTCAGTCCAAACATCGGGCCTCTCCTCAGTAAAGCTTCTCTCCCAGAAACGAACCTGGTCTGAGTGATCTATCAATATGACCGTAGATGTCTTGGTTCCATAGCCGGACATGGTCACAAAGGCTGGTGCCAGACCTCTTTCCATTTCCAGACCTACCCCGGTATCGGGTAGCTCCTGGTCTTCCACCGGTTCCTGGTCAACCAGGATGGCAAATAACTGTTCTGGCTTTACCTCATCATGTTGCAAAGCCATTTCTAATGCCTGTTTCCCTTTGATCACCTTGGGCCAGGGATCATTCAGTAAGGCGTTACTCAATCCATGGATTCCGGGAGACACTGGGCGAAGTATCTGCTCCCGGTTGGAATAGTAATAGAGGGAGTCATGTTCGCCGATCAGCAAGTTAAAGCCATTGTACTCCTTACCTGCATCAGGGATCTGGTCAATATATGCTGATGGAGTCATAGTGCTGTCCAGGAATCTCTGCACCAAATGCCCCCGGGAAGGAGCGGTTTTTTTATTGCGAGAGGGATCTCGATAGTTGGTCAAGGCGGCAAAGCGTCCGTTGGTGGTTATACCCATCCAGGTACCGCCCTCTCTCAAGTCCCGCCCCGCCAGAATCTCAGGATTGTCCTGCCAAAAATCTGCCGGAGAAGTAGGACGGCTATAAAACTCATCTCGATTGGCAGCTACCACTAGTTTATACTTAGGATGACTCTCATAAGCAAATAGTATAAGGCACATATTCCCTCCATGTTTTAACCATCATAAGACCGGTTGGTAAATAATTCTGTTAACTGCAGAATAGCACCTAAACTACGGCAAGTAAAGGAATCATTTGCTCTGGTTATTTATGGTATAATGCAAGCAAACTAAAGCCCTCTAAGGAGTGATGTGATGAGTTCTCCACAATCATCTTCTATCAACACGCGAAAGGTTGCTATATTCTTAGGACTAGCTTTTTTCTTTGCATTGGTGATCGGGTCAATACCGGTTTTGCTTGGAGAGCAATGGGCGGGCAACGTTGCAGTGATCGTGGGGGTATTCTATATGCTCTTCCCGGCACTTATCGCCATTTTTGTGCAAAAGGTGTTATATCATGAACCGGTAATGGAACCGTTAAAAGTATCCTTTCGCTTAAATCGTTGGTTTCTCTGGGCCTGGATTTTGCCCGTGATTTTGGCCCTGGTAGCCATTCTGGTCGCCGTCTTGTTCCCCGGTGTTTCCTATTCCCCTGACATGGCAGGCATGCTGGAACGCTATCGCGACATTATGACTCCTGAGCAATTGGCAGAAATGGAACGTTCTATACAACAGATGCCGATACACCCCTTATTTCTTACCATTGTTCAGGGCATGATAGCCGGGATAACTGTTAACGCTCTGGCAGCTTTTGGTGAAGAACTAGGCTGGCGCGGCTTCCTGTTGCGGGAATTCAATGCACTGGGGTTTGCCCGGGCTTCACTATTCATCGGTATTATCTGGGGGGTATGGCATGCGCCTCTGATCCTGCAGGGCCACAATTATCCCCAGCACCCAGTGGCCGGAGTTTTTCTAATGATATTGTTCTGCCTGTTGTTGACTCCCTTGATCAACTTCATTACCTTGAAGGCTCGTTCGGTGATCGCAGCAGCGGTTTGGCACGGCACCTTAAACGGTACCGCCGGGATCGGGATCATGATGGTCAGTGGAGGCAGCGATTTGACTATTGGTATAACCGGTGCCGCCGGTCTGATCACCTTGCTGATCGCCAATGTTATCCTCTATTTCGCCACTCGGGGCTACCGTAGCATTGAATATGAGTACGATTAAGGCCAAATGCCTGCCGGCCCACAGCAGCCAGATCGGAAAGGTTGACATTTGAGGAATGTCCACATCTGTCAGGATACATATGTAGCCCTTTAGGGCAATGACATGACCCCTGCTCGCTTCTTGGGCACCCCATCATCTTCTAGTGCATAAACTTTTCGTAAACCAGGTGAATGGACTCAACCTTATCATCAGGGGCTATGGATCGGTTAAGGAGAGTTCCGTCATCCTTGAAGTTGAAGATCAACCACTGCCCTTCCTCCACTACAAACCATCCGGGCAGATCGTTTTCTTCAAAGTGATCCTTAGCCAGCCTATACTTTTCTTCATAGGCAGGCAAGACCTGGTCAGCTTTATCTCCGACCTGGTCTCCGGCAGAGGTGGCATATTCGCCATAAACATTGATCTGCAATACCGTACCGCTTTCTTCCCCTATGACGATCTCGATATTATCACCACCATAATACCAACAGGCGGTCTTTTCTCCGTACCAACTTCCATCAGCATGCAAGGTTTCCCTCCTGTAGTCATCCCCTAAAATTTGCTCAACCTCATCAGTACTATCGCCCAGACTAATTCCGGCCAAAGTAAGTGGTTCATCGACAGATGGCTGGTTCTGTTCCAGGTCGGTCTTTTCAGTGGGGGTCAGCGCTCCGCACCCGGCCACCAGCATAGTCATGAATACCAAAAATGTGATTGCGACATTTCTTCTCACTCTTACTGCCTCCAATAAACATTTGATTATTAAATATAGTACCGCTGATGTGTTCTAAATCTTACACCCCTGACACAATTGTCTGACTTTACTTCACAGGGAGGATATTGGTGAAGAATGTAGAAATGATATCTATATTCGCACAAGAATGTCTTCGAGCCTAGTTGCCTAAAGCTAACGCCAGGGCACTCAGGCCGATAGGGTGTATTTGGAAACGAATGCGCCTCCCAATGTGGAAAGAAGACCAATGATTGGCTATGCTTATGGTTAGCGGTCTGCTTTTCGCAGTCCGCTATTTGCTGTTTCTGGGGGGAAACACATGTATCGTTTAAGTGATGTGAGTCTGTCATTTGGGTCGCTGAAAGTGCTGGAAAACTTCAGTGCCGAGTTTGGCTGCAATCAATTTACCTGCCTGTTCGGGCCTTCCGGAATAGGAAAATCAACTATCTTGAACTTATTGTCAGGTCTCATCAAACCTGATTCTGGTGAGGTTTCTGTTACTAACGCCACCATCGGATATGTTTTTCAGGATACCCGTCTTTTGCCCTGGTGTACCGTTAGGGAAAACATGGAAATTGGATTATATGCAGCAAATGTTCCGAAAATCCGACGGGATAATATCGTGAACAGCATGATAGAACGATTGGGCTTGGCCGGTTTTACTGATTACTATCCTAACCAGTTGAGCGGAGGGATGAAGCAGCGAGTAGCGTTGGGACGAGCTTTTGTCGTTGATCCACAGCTACTGCTTCTGGATGAGCCCTTTTCCGGACTGGATGAAGCTTTAAAAATGGAGATGCGCAATTTGCTCAATGAGCTGATCAGCTGGCACCCCTGTACTACGGTATTTGTTACCCATGACTTCATGGAGGCGGTACAGCTGGCGGATAAGGTACTGCTGCTCAAAGAAAAGCCCTGTTCCGTACCGACGGTCTATCCCATCGATTCTGATCGTCGCTGTGACCTTAAGTATATTCAAGAATTGGAATCGGTCGTACTAGGAGGGGGGTAAAAAATATCAAGCTAGATAATCCAGATAATAAAAGTATAAAAAATTGAGGGGGAATTAATGGTGAAGAAAAAATGGTTAGTTGCAACTTTGATAGCTGTAATGTTACTCAGTATCGCTGGCTGTGGTGGGCAGCAAGCTGAGGAGGCCAACCCGCCATCATCAGCAGATAATGAAAAGGTTTCCTTGGTAGTGGGTACTGCCCCAGGCCCAGTCAGTTATGGTATGGCCTATATGGTAGAAAACCCTGCCGACGATATGACGGTCAAAATCGAGCCCTGGAACAAATATGATCAGCTGTTAGCTATGATAACTTCTCAGCAGGTCAACATTTCCAGCACCCCGTTGACCAACGCCATCATGCTCTACAATAATGGAGTGGACGTGCAGTTAATAAATGTAGCGGTTTGGGGTATGCTGTATGTTTTAAGTCCGGAAGATACTGTCCAAAACATAACAGATCTTAAAGGCAAGCGAATAGGGGTAGCCGGTCAGGGCGGCAACCATGATTTGGTTTTACGCCATTTGCTGATTCAGAATGGTCTGGATCCGAATCAGGATGTGGAAATCATCTATCTTGATTTACCGGAAGCCTCATCCAAGCTGGCTAGCGGGGAGCTGAAATATGCGGTATTAAACGAACCTAATTCCAGTATGGCTACTTTGAATGCCCGGAAAAATGGAGTGGAACTGCACCGGGTTTTAGATTTGCAAGTGGAATGGCAGAAGCTGACCGGTCAAGAAAAAGCCCGCATTCCCCATGCCGGTTTTGTGGTAGTAAACGGCAGTCAGTTGGATAAAGCTGTCATAGAACAATTCCAGCAGAACTTCACAGCTGCGGCCCAGTGGATCAATGATAATCCTGAAGAAGCAGGTCCTCTGGTAGAAAAACACTTTGATTGGATGAAAGCTCCGGCGGTACAGCAGTCTTTACAATTCGCCCGTCTAAACTCAGTTCCGGCGGCTGACTGTCAGGAAGAAATTGATGCTTTCTTCACTGAGTTAAGCAAGACTGCTCCAGCGGAGGCCATAGGAGGAAAGCTTCCCGATGCAGGCTTCTATTTCCAGCCCTAGAAAGGACATAGCCTATAAGCTCCTGGGTACGGTTCTCATCATCCTCTTCTGGCAGCTTCTGTCGATGCGCTACTTAAGTGTACTGGTTCCCTCCCCCGCTGAGACTCTAACCGCTCTGAAACAGATGCTGCTCAGCGGGGAGATTACCAGCAACTTGCGCATCTCCTTTGAAAGGCAGATTGCCGGGCTATTGCTAGGGGTTGTCGCGGGAACAGCCACCGGATTATTGGCTGGACTAAGACGCCCTCTGGAGCTGATGATGAGTCCCCTGATCAATTCGTTGATCACCATTCCAGCGGTCATATTTGTAGTTATGGCCATGGTCTGGTTTGGCATGGGTACCGTTATGGCAGTCTTTTTGGTGTCCCTGCTGGTGTTCCCGATCATGCACATCAACATCGTAGAAGGCTTTAAATCAATTGATTCCAATTATTTGCAAATGGCTCGGATCTACCGAGTGCCGTTTAAAATACGATTACGAAAAATCTATCTACCGGGAATTCTGCATTCATTTTTGGCCGGAATCTCTTTAAGTGTGGCCACATCAATAAGATTGACTATTATGGCAGAATTACTGGGAGCTCAAGATGGCATGGGCCAGCGCATCGCCATTTCCCGGGCTTATCTGCAGACTGATCAGTTGTTTGCCTGGGTGCTGGTGTTGATTCTAATTGTATTCATCCTGGATTGGCTGCTGATACGACCCGTAAATAGAATGGCCAATCGGTGGAAAGCCCCTAACTAATGCGTACTATTTTAAGTATGCAAACCAGATAAGGAGGATTTTAATGCCTGATAACAACATTGTCTTGCAGCCAATTGGAGTAGTCCATACTGACGTGGACGACCCTATGGATATGCCCGTAGGCGGTAAAATGGCCAAAATTGAAATATTTTCCCCCTACCAGCCGGCGCTAAAGCTCATTGAGGAGAACTCTCATATTTGGTTGCTGCTGTGGTTTCACCTTGCTGATCGGGATGCTCTCACTGCCCGTCCTATCAAGATCAATCCTGACTTGCCCGAATATGGAGTGTTCGCTCTGCGGGCCTTTAACCGCCCCAACCCTATAGCTATAACGAGGGTAAGCTTGGAAAAGCGGGAAGAAAACTGCCTTTGGGTCAGTGGTCTGGATGCTGTGAATGGTACTCCCGTTCTGGATATAAAGCCCTATTACGAAGCTGACCGAGTTTTTTCTCCGCGCACTCCCTATATTAGACCTCGGGATCGCCAAATGCTCATGGAACAGTTTTGGCGTCATGCCGTAACTCATCATCAGGAAGAATGCTCCGACCTGTACCTGGCGGTACGTATGGCCGTGATAGCTGACGAAGCCTTAGGTCAACTCACCCGGGATGAAATAGTAGTCGATGTACAGGGCTCCCGCTGTTTGGTAGATGCTATACAGGGCATTACCAATGCACGTCTGGCTAATCCGGCTCGGCTCAGTTTTACAGAGATTGAATCCGGTCATCCACTGGTTCGGTGGTCAAAAGGAGAGCAATCCTTGACTTTGATCGGTAAACGCCCATTAAACCAGCATGAGTTCTGGAACCTGGATGACCAGGAAGTGATTGAGGTGCAAAGTTAGACAAAAGGGGGAGTTAATATGATTACCCATGAGGATTGGGAAACAAGTGTAAAATTTCACGGCCATATCTGTCCCGGAATAGCCGTTGGCCATCGCGCCTGCTGGTATGCCCGCAAACTCTTGAACCTCAGCAGCCCTTCCCTAGCATCCGAATATGTGGTAGTGGCTGAAAATGATCTATGCGGTGTAGATGCTGTACAGATCAACACAGGATGTACCGTAGGTAATGATGGCCTGATCATTGATCTGCAGGGTAAACAGGCCTTCAGCTTTATTCAAAAGAAGACCGGGAAAGGGGTACGTATTGTACTGGAAGCCCCCCTTTGGGACTCAAACCATCCTATTGAACTTCATCACAAGGTAAAGCTGGGAACTGCTTCCCCTGAAGAAGCCCAGGAGTTTTTCCGCTTGCGCAAACAGCGCGGTGAAGAATTGCTAAAGCTCACCGATGAAGAACTGTTTAAAGCCGATTTTATTGAGCAAAAAATCCCAGGCAAACCCCGGCTTCATCCCGTAGTCCGCTGCAGCCGCTGCGATGAACAGGTTATGCTACCTTGGGCTGAAAAGCATGGGGAGCAAACACTCTGTCCCAGCTGCAGAAAACAATAAAGGCTGAAAGGCAGGTACAATAAATATGAAAATCAGCGCACGCAACACCTTGCAGGGCAAGGTAATAAATATGCTCTCCGGTACAGTTAACACTGAAGTTCAGCTGGAGCTCCCTGGCGGAGACACCATTACCGCCGTAATAACCAAAGAAGCAGCTCAAAAGCTGGAACTGGAGCTTGGTAAAACAGCCTACGCTATTATCGACTCCTATAATGTTTTAATAGGTGTTGATTAGCGGGTTGTTACTTAAATGGAGGTGTTGTCGATCCCTGACAGCACCTCATATTATTTTTATGCCTTTTTGAGCATTTTATGACAAAACCAGCATATTCTATGGTATGCTATTACAAACCTATACACAATCTGAAAGGAAATGGTGGCTGGTTAGATGAGCAGCAAGCTGAAATGGCTAGGACTTTTTGCTTTAGCTGGGTTTGCCATGATGCTGATGACCAAAATACCGGCATTGGGTTTGGCAGAAGCTGAATTCTGTGGCGTATGCCATGCCATGGATGAGCAAGTCTCAACTTATCTCCATTCACCCCATGCCAACTATGCCAATTGCGGTGACTGTCATGACCCTCATGGATTAGTCACCGGCAGTGTTTTCGCGGCCTATACGGGAGCACGCGACCTGTATCGTGTGGTTACCAACACCATTCCCCTGGAAATTCGCACCACTGGTCTCAGTAAAAAAGTTATTCAAGAAAACTGCATGCGCTGCCACGGGGATATCATGTCCACTATTGGTGATACCAGCTACGACAGAGGAAGCTATTGTTTTCATTGTCATCACGAGATCGTTCATGAGAAATGATGGGCAAGGAGGAGGATATCTTGAGTTCAGACCAGATCAAAAAACTGCTGTTAATTGCAGTGCCAGCTCTAGTGGTAGTATTGGTGGTAACTGTATTCTTATTTAACCGCCACAATACTGTTGACCTGGAAGGACCGGTAGGAGAAATAGCTGCCAATGAAACCAATTCGGAAGCTTGGGCCCACTATTACCCAGCTCATTGGGACAGCTATCAAGCCAATTACGCCAATGTCGAGAAACCTTCTCATTTTGACACCAAGCCTTATTTGAAAACCATCTATGCCGGCTTTGGTTTTGCCCAAGAGTATAATGAGCCCCGCGGTCATGTCTATACCATCGAAGACATTCTCGCCATTGACCCAGCCCGCAAGAAGGCAGGGGCCTCTTGTTTTACCTGTAAATCTACTCAGGTTCCCGAAACCATAGAAAAATATGGAGCGCAGTATTACTTAATGACCTTTGATGATCTAAAGGATGAGATAGTAGAACCTATCGGCTGTTTAGACTGCCATGACCCCAAAACCATGAAATTGAGGTTGAGCCGCCCTGCTTTGATCGATGCCCTGCAGAGACAAGGCCGCGACTTGGATAGTATCACCAACCAGGAAATGCGCAGTTTAGTATGTGCCCAGTGTCACGTGACCTATTATTTTGAACCTGAGACTAAAGAGATCACCTTCCCCTGGGATAAGGGGATCAAGGCTGATCAAATACTGGCTTACTATGATGAAGAGGGCTTCAGTGAATGGGTGCACCCCGATGCCGGCACCGGTTTGGTAAAGCCGCGCCATGCCGAGTATGAGACTTTCATGAATAGCACCCATCAATCAGCTGGAGTAGCCTGCGCCGACTGTCATATGCCCTATACCCGAATTGGCAATAAGAAGATCAGTTCCCATACCTGGCAAAGTCCTTTGAATAATATCGAGGAAAGCTGCACTACCTGTCATCGCAATGGCACAGATTGGTTGACCGAACGAGTGGAAACCATACAGGCCCAAGTTATCCAAAGTCAGGATCTGGCTGGCAATGCGGTAGTGGATGCTATAAATGAACTAAAAGTCAGCAGCGCAGCTCCCCAGGTCGACCAGGCTAAACTGAAAGAGGCTCAGCGACTCCACCGCGAAGCCCAATGGTACCTGGATTTCGTGGCCGTTACCAATGGCTACGGCTTCCATAATCCAACTGAGACCATCAATAACCTAAGCATGGCCATTGACTCCGCCCACAAATCAGTACTGCTGGCTCGGGAAGCTCGAGGTCTCGAGTAGACCCGGATTATTCTAGGAGTATATCAACAAGGCCTGGATCCGTTGAATTTCCCGGATCCAGGCCTTTTCGCGCCATTTATCTGGCATCGTCATCCTGAGGGAGGAACGACGGAAGGATCTTTCCCTTTGGTATCAAGTAAAGATTGTACTGCTAAGCCTCACAATAGTATATCCAGCACTTCCCAATATTTAGTTATTGGTGGTAAAATATGTTATCCGATATTGGGAGGGGATCATGCATGCAGAAATTTAGCTGGTTTGTAACGGGATGCCTGGTAGGAATTATGCTGTGTTCCAGCGTGGCTTTGGCTGCGCCGGTGGTAGCTGAATCAGCCGTTTTTCATTATTTCTTCCATGGGGTTGAAAAGACACCGCCTGCTGATCAGCAAGGTTTGGTGGTAAATGGACGCGCTTATGTGCCATTACGCTTTGTAGCAGAGTCATTGAACCTGCCCGTTGACTATGATGCGGCTACCAAGACCATTTATGTCGGGGCTAGAATAGTCGACCTGGTAAACATTCAACCAGTCACTATCCGCAATGTGGAGAAAAAATCGGTCAGTATTGCTGGAACCTCTTACGTAAATATTCTGTGGCTCAGGGACACAGCTTGGGCCAAGTGGGATTTGGGGCAGAAATATACCAAGTTGACGCTGGTAACAGGCTATGACTCGGAGTTGATAGGCGCTGAACGGGGCGGCAAGCTTACCATTATGGCAGATGGTAAAGTAATTGGGGACACCGAAAACCTCACCGCACAAGATGGCATCCAAGAATACACTTTTGATATGACTGGTGTTAAACAGGTGGAGATTCAAAGTGGTGATGCCTGGTCCAACAGCCTTATATTAAAAGCGGTAGTCGAGTAGAACATGGTGAGGAGGGGACATTCTTTGAGAAACCGGTTGGTATGGATAACTCTCTTGGCTCTTTTCTCCGCCTTGTTCTTAGTCGGATGCGGGACTGAGCAGGATACTGCTTCTGATACAAGTTCCTCCTCTCTGGTGGATCCGACTCAGCTGCTAACCAAACAAGAAGCCGAAGAGATTTTGGGTGAACCTGTCAAAGAAGCCAAGGTCAACAGTAGTCCCATTGGTCAACAAATTTTATTCTATGAACCTGTCAATGAAACCGATTCCCTGCGATACGTGCAGCTATCGGTCAATCAAACCGCTGCTATGCCCGAGGCTATGAGGGAATCCGGTTCCTCAGCGGCTACCCTGTTCGCTGACTGTAAAAAGCTGCTGGAACAGGCCGAGACCGTCAGCGGATTAGGTGATGATGCTTTCTGGGGAGGCAGCGGCCTGGCAGCAGGCGCGGGTCTGCATGTTCTGAAAGGTGACGTCTATTTTTCCATTGATGCAGCTTTGGGGGATGATGTCGTCAGTCGTGAAGCAGCTGAGAAGCAAGCGGCAAAGGTATTGAATAGGTTATAATTGGGCGTGTCACAGGGACGGGGTTGTTGACAACTCGCTTTCAATAGGTTGGAATGTCTTTGGCCCTGAGGGATGCTTTCCCCCAGGGCCATTGTTGTTGATAGATGCCATTGTCTATTGGCTTGACTTGGAAAACATATTTTAGTCAGCCAGAAATTACTTTCACATAACAGTTGCGCTGACGCGGTCCATCGAACTCGCAAAAATAAATCCCCTGCCAGGTTCCCAGCACCAGGCACCCCGCAGTGATAGGAATCAGCTCGGAAGATCCCAGGGTGCTGGCTTTGAGGTGAGCAGCGGAGTTGCCTTCACCATGACGATCCCGGGGATGATTCCAGGGATACATCTCTTCCAGGCGCAGCATAATATCATGTACCACATCGGGATCAGCGTTTTCATTGATAGTGATAGCTGCGGTGGTATGCGGGCAGTAAACCAGAGCTATACCCTCCTGGACTTGCTCCTGGGTAATAATATTTTGCACCTGAGCTGTGATATCCAACATCTGATCATGTTTTCCTGTTGTCAGCTTAACCTTATGTAGCAACACGCCACCTCCAATTGTCCGGTTGCCACGGGAGTTGTTATTAACCTCGTCCTCCTGGCAGCCCGGGTTTAGCGGCTTTTTGTCTGCGTTTGACAAGGGCCCGCACTGCCAGTGCTACCAGCAGTAATATCACAATTAAAAGGCCGTAAACTGCCAGGGCTATTCCGTTAGGATCGGCCAGTATGGCCCCTAGTGATGGATCATTGTCAACTATCTTGCGCCCCTGTTTCTGGCTATAGTATTCAGGTATCTGGGGCACCCCATCCACAGCTTCGAAAGACTGCAGATACCCAGCCAGGGCGGCCCATTCCTTAATTTCATTATTATCTGCATCCCTTATGATATGGGCTTCAAAATCGGTGATTGGAAGCCCCTCTTTGGTTTTGGGCACCAGAGACAGCAGCCCGAAGGATTTGTCACCTACTATGGAAAGCATTTGGGCGGAGTACAGCCCGGCCGCTACCCGATATAGTTTATCATCCTGGATTTCTTCCCGGGAGCCATCTGGTTTGAGCAAAGCCGCCTCGGTCACTTTGTTGAAAATCATGCGGTGGGGATTAAAGGTATAAGTGAGCCCAGACATATATAGCTGGGCCGGTTTCATAAGGGGTGCTACCGAGGCATCTACCTCACAGGCAGTTTTCAGCTCTTTACCGGTCAAATACACAGACAGTAGCGGGTAGCCAGATCTCTTGTCCGGGCCGATCCCCAATGAACTCACATTAAAGGCATCCGCTACGGTGATGTGGCCTTTCACGAAAGAAGCCCGGATCGTACCAGCCGGTACCACAGCTACATCAATGGGTTGGTAATCGTCACCTTCCGCCTGTTCAACTGCGTAGATATAGGCATCAGCAATTAAATTAGCCAGAGGCTGTTCATCATGTATGTCCTCCAGGTCTGATACCGGAGTAAAGCTGAAGGGGGTATAAGCCAGAATATCATCAAAATCCATGTTCAATCGTTTTAGGTATCTGTCTTGCACCAGGGCCTTAAACTCTTCGAGACGTTGTCCCAGAAACTCATCCGGGACAATATCCTTGCTGATCGGCAGCAGTTGGTAATTCAGCTGGGACCAGATGCCCGGGGATTCATGTGCTAAAGTGATCTTACCCAAATTCTTGCCATAATGGCCCGCTGAGCAGATATAAGTATCCCCCACCACTATGGCTTCATGCAGGGTGGTATGAGAGTGTCCGCTGATGATGACATCGATTTCCGGTACCTTTTTGGCCAGAATCACATCTTCCGACTTATCTAAATCTTGGTCGGTGCCGGAATGGGACAGGCAGACGATCATATCCACTTTTTCCTGCTGTTCCAGTTTATTCACAATTTGGCCTGCTGTTTCCACTGGGTCAGCAAATTCCACTCCGGCCATGGGAGCGTTGGAAATAGCATTCTTGCCGATAATCCCAAAAACACCGATTTTGTATCCCTTACGGTGCAAAATGGTGTATTCTTTGACTCCATAGTCAAACATGGCGTTTTGCAGGTTCTGCAGATCTTCGCCAATGATCCTACCTTCATCATCTGTCGGAAACTGGAGATTGGCAGCTAATATCTGGGGCCGTTGATCTCCGCTGGCTCTGGCACCCCTCAGACTGCTGGCCAAACCATCAGGGCGAAAGTCAAATTCATGATTGCCGAAGGTAGTGGCATCATAGCCCATCTGCCCCAGCATCCTTAAACCAGGTGAGTCCTCACTGAAGATAGTCTGGAAAAGTGTCCCCATAGAAAAATCACCAGCATCCACCAAGAGCAGGTCTGGATCTTTAGCCCGTTCCTGGTTGATAACAGTAAGCAGGCGAGCATAACCTCCCTGCTCAACAGCCAGGCCATTCTCCTCCACGGTATAGGGCAGCAGGTTATCATGCAGATCATGGGTAAATAGAATGGTAAGAGCTTCACTATCAGTATCGGCAATCCCATAAGGTGCTCCGGTAAACAGAAGCGCGGCTGTCAGCAGCAAAACCAAGACTCCGGCCAGTTTTTTCATGTTCTAACCCTCCACCTCGATAATCAGTAACCTTTTTATACAAATCACTACCGTACCTGTTGACATTCCATTTGTACGTAAATCTAACTAATTTTAGCATAAGATGGCACTATGTTTTTAGAATGAGAGTTTTGCATGATTACTGCGTAGAATGTCATCCTAAGCCTTAGCAAAGGATCTACGGCATTTGCCCGGCTCTTCGCTATCGCTCAGAGTGACAATATCAGGGTCGCCGGGCATTTGCTGGCCAAACAGGGATCATTTATTCGGCTAAGAATTTGACTTGGTTGCGGCCGGCGTGCTTGGCTTGATACAAGGCTCTGTCGGCTAGCTGGAATAAATCCATAGGTGAAGAACCGCGATCTGGAATCCGGCTGCTCACACCTATGCTGACAGTAACATAGGCGTGTTCTCCCGTGAGATCATCACTAGGGATTTTCAGGCCTTCAATAGCTTGGCAAAGGGACAAAGCCATCTTGACTGCTTCTTCTTCTCCTGCTTCTGGTATGATTACTACAAATTCGTCCCCTCCATAGCGAGCCACCAGATCACTGGCTCGATTAAACATTCCATCTATGGCATGGGCAACCTTGATCAAACACTGATCACCAGCCTGATGCCCATAAGCATCGTTATATCCTTTGAAAAAATCCACATCTATCAACAGCACAGCAAGGGGCCTCTGGTTACGCAAACAGCGCTTCCATTCCATCTCCAAGGTCTGATCGAAGTGGCGTCTGTTCCACAAATCAGTTAAAGGATCTTTTAAGGTGAGGATCTTTAATACTTGATTGACCTTTTCCAGCTTAGCCTTTTGCCTTTCTACTTCCTGTTTTGATTTTTCCAGAGCAACAGTGCGTTTGCTCACTATCTTATCAAGATCAATATTGATCTCCGTCAATTTACGGGTCATCTCTTCTTGTTTATCAAAGGCGAATGCCGACTTCTGCGCCAGCACCAGGGATTGGGTAAATACAAAAACCAATTGGCCAAAAGAAGAGAGGCTGTCGCTTCTGATGATAGATCTTAACCAGAGAGAGCCATGATCACTCATCCACACGCTCAAGAAGACGATGTCATTTATCGATGCCGCAAACAGAACCAAGGCTCCCACAACAACCAGAGTGGCCCCCGGTTCCTTGCGGCGCAAGACACCCGTCATGGCATAGACCAGGTATATAATGACTAGCAAGGCGAATAGTTGATAAGCTGGATTTACCACTGAAAAAATCCGGGCTGGTGTTAAGAGAACCAGACCGGCAAAACTAAATCCCACCACTTGAATTATTCTTAAAATCCTAGAAGATATGTCCTGAGGGAATACGGACTTAAAGAACATGACTATCACGGGAACCCCCAGGTAAAAAGCCAGGGTTTGGACTTTGTGAGCTACTTCCCAGTTAAAACCTGGATATAAGTGAATAAAGAATCTTTCGCCTACCAATATTGTTCTGCTGGCTATCAACAAACAGAACAGTCCAAAATAGAGAGCTGAGTAATCCCTTTTGCGGAAGCTAAACAAGGCCAGGTGATATAAACCAATAATCAACAAACCGCCGAATAAGAAGAGCTCATAAGCAATGTTTTTAGATCTTAGATCCAGGATGTGTTTTTCACTGCCAATAATAATACTCTCCAGAATACCCCCACTGCGGTGATAGAAGTTTGACACCTGGATCACTATTTCATTCTCGCCTGCTTTAGCATCAAAAATTGCCACCTGGGGGAGATACTGAGGAGTCATGGTGGCCCGATCGGTTCCGACCGTTCCAGCCGAAGCCACCGGTTTTTCATTGACCCAAAGCTGGTAAGCGGTAAATACTCTTGGCATTTTAACGGCCAATCTAACATCAGCACTGGTTTCAAACATTAATCGATAAGTGGCATATCCTTCGCCCGATAATTCGATGCCGTCTATGTGATAACCGTTCCATGCACCCGGGAAGTCTATGTAGCTCCACTTCAGGTCATCACTGAATTCTTCTGGCTCCAGCAGTTCATCCCAATAGAATCTCCACTGCCCATCTAACTTAACAATCCCGGCTTCCGGCTGCCATTCAGTCAAATCCAGAACCCCTTCTACAGCCTGATGGCTTGGTTCAGATACTACTGGCAAGCATCCTCCGGCCAATGGCAATATCAGTAAGAGCGCCGTTATGATCAGGATATGCCATTTACGAAAACGCATTACGATAACTCCTTATTCCTCAAGGCCAATTTTGCGAGATTGAATATAGGTCAAGCTATATTACTTTTCAGTGGAAATTGTACCAATAATAGCTGAAGTTAGTAACCTTTAACATTATTATAGATATTTCGACACTAATTGGCTATTGCTCAGAAGGTTTCCTTCTATCGGCGACAGGATTGCTTGCCAAAATCAAGTTGGCAACGCAGGTGTTCAGCTATAGTAAATGGGCTTGAATAAGCGAAGGTGGGCTCTATTATGTCTACAAGGGCAAAATAAAATAGGGGCACTCACTAGCGGAGAGCCCCCAGATATGCTACTTTTTAGTTGCTCAATTCCTTTAACTGCTCTGGAGAAGGATGATTGGGGATCACTGCCACCTGTTCCCCCTTAAATGTGAAGACGATATGATCTTCATCGGTGATTTCACCTATTACCGCCGCAGCGGCTCCATTATAGCTACGGATAGCGGCCAGGACTTCGTCCACATGATCCGGTTCCACCTGCAGCAGCATACGTGCCTGGGTTTCGCAGATCATAATTTCTTCAGGAGTGATATCTTGGGCCTTCACCGGCACCGCCCCCAGGTCAACTCGCGCGCCCAGACCGCCAAAGCGAGCAGACTCGCACACGGCGGCTCCAATACCGGCAGCCCCCAAATCAGAACAGGCCTTGATTTTGCCAGTCTTAAAAGCCGCTAACGTAGTCTCCATGGTCTGCCGTTCTTCATTAAATAAAGCTACGGCGGGTTTCAAAGTATCGACCAACCCTGCCCGGAACAGAGTATCATTACCATCAGTACCTGTTTCACCGATTATGATGATTTTATCCCCAGCTGACTTGGCAGGTTTGGTCAAAGGCTTTTCTGTGACCTGATGACCGATAACTGCCACTACTACCGCTGGTACTATATCACTAAATGAGGTGGAGAAACCTCCTCCCACCACAAACACATCCATGCTTGAACACATATCTGCAATGCCTTTTAACATCAGGTTGATCCGGTCTTTACTGGTCATAACCTGACACTGTCCACAGGTGCATTCCCCGTCAAAGCCACAGGGACCGACGATAACCTCTTCTTCCAAAGGGCGTGTCCCGATGAAATCCAACAGAAAAACCGGCCGCGCCCCCATAGCTACTACATCGCGCATGGCGCCGCCAGCTCCCGTAGCCGCACTGTCATAAGGACTGGTAACACATGGTGAGCAATGACTTTCCATCTTGGCCACAACCAGACCTTCTCTATCGGGCAGTTTGAATACTGCGGCATCATCATTGGCATCAGGCCCCACTAACAAAGCTGAGGGCCAGGTTTGGTTAACTTTTTCATTGAGCTGCTTAAAAAGGCCAAAATCAATAGCCTTATCAGTATTATGGTGCAGGTGCACAAATAGTGCATGCATGAGAGCCTTTTCAACTTTATTCATTTAACATCCTCCTACAAAAATTGACTGCCTATTCTGTTGGTATCCAGCATTTCCAAACCATAAAGATTTCAATATGATTTTATCATAAATGAAAGACAGGGCGCATCCAACCTTGGCGGGTATAACTTGCCCTCGCCTACCTTGTCAGCGGCCGCCCGCTATTTCCCACAGGTATAGCGATGCCACTGTACCATAGGGAGAATATCTTTTCCTATGTTTATCGAATTGCTCCCTGGTTAATTCGGTCAATCCATACAGATTCATCATCCCCTTGCGGATAGCATGATCACCCCAGCTGACCACATCCGGGCGCTGCATGGAGAATATCAACATCATCTCCGCGGTCCAAACCCCTACCCCATGCAGCGAGGACAATCGTTCAATTATTTCCCCATCAGGCAAGCTATTTAGTCGATCCAAATCCAAACTACCCTCAAGAGCTGCCTCAGCAACTCCTTTAATATAAGTAGCTTTGCGCAAAGACATGCCCAGTTGCTGGATTTCTTCTGAACTGGCAACTGCTACCCTGGCCGGAGTGATCTCACCAAAATATTCCTGCACCCGATTCCAAACTGTAGCAGCAGCTTGTTTGGAAATCTGCTGCCCGACTATGCTGTGCACCAGTGCGGTAAACAAATCGGGGATGACTTGCCGCTCCACTCTGCCGATCCTTTCGATAGCTGCGCCCAGCTTTTTATCCTTCTTTTGCAAATATTCTATGGAACTCTGGTCATATTCGAAAATAGCCATTGGTATGTTTATCTCCTATTGCGAAATGTCTCTGCCATATCCAAAGAGTTGACATCGATCCCCTTCCCCTGCCAACCCCGTTTCATTTGGACGGCAGGAAAAAACACCCTCATGCATAATATAAATATATCAGACTTCAAGTGAGGTGAAAGCAATGCACACTCCGGAGTTACCTAATTATTATGCCTTAATATGGACTCTAGTCAACATTCTTTTATTGTTAGTACCAATAGTATTGATCATAGGGCTGGTTTGGTATATAAAACAAAAACAGGCTTCTCAAAAGGGCTTACTGGACAGAATGGATCACCTGATCAGTATACTGGAAAAGGATACTGTTAAGTAGATCCACGGATCACAGCCCTTTGTCTAAATCAATCCCTCTTTCATGAGCACCCGAATATTGCTGGTTTTTCCTGTCTTGGAACGCATATAGCTAACCTTAATAAGTAAACCTTTGATAGAATCTAATGTAAGATACCAAGAAATAAGTGCAGAATTGAAGTGATTTTTATGCGCAGATTGTTGAAAAATCTATTCAGCCGGGTAGTAATATTCGGACTGGCTATTTTAGTCCAACTGATCATATTAATACTGATAATTTGGCACTTCAGCAACTATTTCGCGGTTTTTTATGGTGTCTTCGCGCTGATCAGTTTGGTTGCGGTTTTGATCATTGTCAATAGCCGTGGCAATCCCGCCTATAAAATCGCCTGGATCATTCCCATTATGCTGTTTCCCATATTCGGGGGACTATTCTATCTAATGTTCGGTGGAAACAAAACCAGTCGCAAGAGCAAGCGTAAAATGGAGTTGATAAGCCAAAAAACCACGGAAGCTCTTGGGCAGAATCAGGATGTTCTAGACCAACTGGATAAGGAGAACCAGGGAGCGGCCAACCAGGCCCGCTATATATACGATTATAGTTACTACCCGGTTTATACTGGCACCACCAGCCATTACTTGTCCTCCGGGGAAATGAAATTCGAATGCCTCTTGGAAGAGTTGAAAAAGGCCGAGCGCTATATTTTTCTGGAGTATTTCATAATTGAGCAAGGTACGATGTGGTCGGCTATCCTGGACATCCTGGTAGAGAAAGCCCAGCAAGGGGTCGATGTGCGCGTCATATATGATGATGTGGGCTGTCTACTCAAGCTGCCTTATGGTTATGATCGCTACCTGGAAAGCCTGGGAATCAAATGTCGTGTTTTTAATCCGTTCCGCCCAGTACTCTCGGTGCGGCTCAATAACCGAGATCATCGGAAAATAGCAGTGATAGATGGCCATACCGCCATTACCGGGGGCATTAATCTGGCTGATGAATACATCAATGAAGTTGCGCGATTCGGTCACTGGAAAGATACCTCTATCCTCATCCAGGGCGAAGCCGTCTGGAACCTGGTGGTAATGTTCCTCGCGTTGTGGGATTGGCTGTGCGGCATCAAAGAAGATTATGAGGAGTTCAAACCACTACCCGAATATGCGGAGCTATTTACCAGCGATGGATACGTGCAGCCCTTTGCTGACAGTCCTCTCGATGATGAGTCCGTGAGCCAATCGGTCTTCCTGAATATGATCGGGGGAGCCAAACGATATGTCTATATCAATACCCCCTACCTGATATTGGACAACGAGATGACTACTGCTCTGTGCCTGGCGGCCAAGCGCGGAGTGGATGTGCGCATAGTGACTCCTCGGATCGGAGATAGATGGTTCGTTCATGCCGTGACACGTTCCAACTATGAAGTGCTGATAGAAGCCGGAGTTCGCATCTATGAATATACGCCCGGATTCATGCATGCCAAAACTTTCGTAGTAGACGATCAGTTTGCCGTAGTGGGCACCATCAATCTGGACTACCGCAGCCTGTACCTCCACTTCGAATGCGGAGTATGGCTGTATAAGACCCAAAGCGTAATGGAAATCAAAGAAGATTATCTGCAGACTCTGGCAGTCTCCCAGCTGATAACACTAGAGGAATGTCACAATGTAAAATGGTACAAAAAGCTGGCCCGGTCTTTACTAAGACTGTTTGCCCCTTTGATGTAGCAACAGTCAGAACTATGTTGGGGTCGTGTCATTGCCCTAAGGTTGTTGTAAAAACACCTTCCGAGCTTGTCATTGCTGCGAAAATGGCTCCCGCTGTGTCATCGCGAGGAGCATAGCGACGTGGCGATCTCTGCCAGAGTCTACGATTTGAGTTAATAGATGGACAGCAACATCATTATTCATAAACTACCACCAGGGAGGTTATGATCTTGCTATTTCAACCCCGCATCATGAAAAAGACCGTCAAAGAACTGCGTAAAAACCAGGGCTATACTGCCAAAGAACTAGCCCTAAAACTAAGAATAAACACCAGCACCATTTTGAAAATGGACGACCTCCCCCTCAAAGATGTCCCCGAACCACTGCAATCACAACTGCTGCCCATTTTAAGAGGCGACCACACCGATAAGATCCCCTGGCTTTAATGGGTTACACTGGGACGTTCTTTCTGTAACAAGTTTTACGCCCTTTGTACATTCATTGCATTGAGTCCCGTAACCCGAACTATTTGATGAAGGGTTGCCCCTTCACTCGATTTGATTGGTCTCAGTATTGCATTGCGCTTTTCCTTTTCCATACCCTGTAGCCTTCCAATCGGTTCGCCCTTCAGCTTTTCCGCGCTCTGCGGTTCGTTTGACAGTTTTGCCCTGTTATATGACATTGTGGTTTCCTCCTTGATTTTTTGAAAAGAAATCGCCACACTTTCATGTGACGATTGCTTGAAGATAGTGTTTTTATTGGCGTTTGTTCAGGTTCGTCCGCCGCCGCGTCGTCAAACAGAATTGCCATATAATCGCGTCTGCCGTAAAGCACGCGGCTAATGTAAACGCTGTCCGTTTGTGCGCGGTAGAATAAGAGATAGTTTCCGCAGACAAGAAAGCAGTAATTGGTTTCCGTTTTTACGACACCGGACAATAGCGAACCGATAAAGGGGAAGTCCCCGAGTTTATCTACAGCGTCTTGAATTTTGTTCACAGTGTTTAACGCAGCTATCGAACTTTTCAAAGTGTCTGCGATATAATCTCCAATTTCCTCCAAGTCCTGTATAGCGGCGGCAGAGTATCTGATTTTAGCCACTATAACGCTCCCCAAGCCGCTTCCTGACATCATCGGCGTCAATCCATCCGTGTTCCTCCCCGGAACGCTCTCCTTTGTCCAATTCCGATTTCAGCTTCCTCCAAGCCAGCATTTTTTCATATTCCCTGTATTCCTCTATATCCATAACCGCATAACGTCCGTGGCCGTTTTTTGTTAAAAAGACAGGGGAGCCGATGGCGACGTAGCTTAATTACTTGCTTTCCTGCGGGGCTTGTGTTTCACTGAACAGCTCAGAAGGTCAACTCACGACACAAAAGAACCGCCCCCTTGTGTTGCATGCTGTTCTATGAAAACCGTCCCCTCTTTTGCTCCGATTTGTCGTGCATCTTACTTGAAACGCACTGAGTTTTTGAGTAGAATTATGATATAGTTAATTATGGAGGTGGTTTTAATGTCTAAAACAATTAACGTAACAATAAGACTAGATCGGGAAGTAAAAGAAAATGCTGAAAAGCTATTTAATGAGTTTGGCATGAATCTTTCTACAGCATTTAACATCTTTGCACGCCAAGCCTTGCGTCAAGGTAAAATTCCTTTTGAAATCTATGACCCGTTTTATAGTGAAAAAATCCAGGCAAGGCTTAATCGTTCGATTGCACGTGCCGAGACAGGCGATGTAACAGTTCACGAACTTGTAGAGGACTGATATGATTAAAGCGTGGACAGATGAAGCTTGGGAGGATTATATTTACTGGCAAACACAGGATAAAAAGACGTTGAGGCCGTATCATGAGCTTTTGAAGGATATTAGCCGCAATCCTTTTTCTGGAAAAGGCAAACCAGGGCCCTTGAAACATGAACGGCAAGGGTATTGGAGTAGGCGTATTGATGAAGTGAACAGAATCGTGTACAAAATAGAAGAAGGTCAAATAGTAATTGTTCAATGTAGATCACATTATGACGATTAACAGTGCCCATGTATTTTCCCTCCATTTGCTTTGAACAAACGCAGATGCAGTTTGGATGCCCCACTTGTTTGCAAAATAAAAAGGAGCAACGGAAAGCCCCCACCAGAATAGGATATTCCAGCGGGGGATTTTAAGGTTTAAGCTTTTAGGTACGAAACAAGGAAAACCGCATTAATGCCAAGGTGACAATAACTGCGTCCCCTAGTGTGCCTATATTGTTCGTATCACCCCGAAGCTAATGCCGGTTAGCCGCTCGATTTGCCTTAATGACAGGCCCTTGTCCTTGCACGACTTAATAACTTCATTGCGTTTACCCTTTTCAAAAAGTGCTATCTCTGTTGGGCTTTGGACGCTGGCTATGCTTTTAATAAAATCGGTAGCCTCTGTATCATTTAGTCTGACACCTTGATCATAATCCAGACAACGATCCTGATTCTCCACCAAGTTGAATTCCTTAAATAACTTTAGCGCCTTTGTCCTATTGGGCGAAAAGAAGCTAAGACCACATTCAACATCGCAAATTTTCGGCTCTCCCATATACTCCCGGTAACTGCTCCATGGGTAATCGGCTATATTTTTTACCATACCAGCCTTGTATGGATTTTGGTGTATGTAGCGAAGCACCGTTAAAAAATATCTGTCTGTTTCAACTATTTCGCTTTTATATCGATCCTGGAATAAATGACCCCGGCGGCCATATTTCCAGTTATACCAGTAAACATAACTGGCCCCAATCCGCCTGAATGCAATCCCCAGGTCGTCTGTTACTTCCTTTATTAGTAAGTGAATATGATTATTCATCAAACAGTAGGCATAGATTATGTAGCCACTTTTCTCTTGATATGTTTTTAATGTCTCCAAGTATTTTTGATAGTCTTCATCATCTTCAAATATGATTTGCCGGTTAATACCCCTTAACATCACATGATAAATCCCCGTGTCGCTTTTTTCCCTCGCTGCCCTTGCCATTTTCTCACTCCTTGATAAAAAGTCTACATCAGGCAGGAGAGAAAAACAACACAAAAGAACCGTCCCCTTGTGTTTTGGCATCAATCATACGAATTTTGGCTGCCAAGCGGGAAACACAGAAGAAAGTAGCCAGGGCATCAATGACAGGTTCCATTACATCTATCAGATCAGTGGTGCCTAATTCTTTTTGAAAGGTTTTAATAAATTCATGTGCTTTGGTTTTAAAGGGACCCAGAGGCATTTGGATTCTTGGTGCAAGGGAGTTGGCCTGCCATTCCATCCAGTCGGTGGCATTTCTTTCATCATCTTTTATGCCGCCAACCACCTGGCATTTAATTTTAGTAACACTGACATTATATAGGCGTTCCAGTTCAAAGGCTTTTCTGTGCTTGTCCCAGTGGACACACTCATGAACAATGGTATTATTGACAGCGCCTAAATTGCGTAAGAAAAATACATTGGGATCAACAATAATTGTTCTAGCCTCGACTGCTGTTTTAACTAATTCTCCCCGTCCGGGATCATAAAATTCTGCGTCAGAGTCTTGAAAATATATCTGGCCAAAGATAGAGAGGTCTTCAGTTATTTCCCGTACTGCCACCTGTAGCCCCATTTTTTTGGCCAGTTTTAACGGTTCAACCGCCATAGGGGTTTTTAATGCTTCTGGATAATGTCTGCGTAGAAAGTCTGTGGCAACGGATTCTAGTTGTTCTTTATTAATGATAGGGACAAGGGAGTCTGACATAGGTTTGGGCTGCTTATTTTTGCTGATATACTCAGTTACACTGGAAATTGTAAAATCATCTAAGTTGCAAGCCAAATCTCCTGAACATGTCAGCATAAACCACTGTCTACAGTTCTCTGATTCATCATAATGATAGTCTGACTCACGGACTTCCAATTCGGCTTCCACAACAACGTCAAATTCTATTTTCATATCTTCATCAATCACATGGAAATCATCTGTCGAAACATTCAAACCTGAATTTTTAATGGCCAGCTTAGCTAACTCAATAGTTAAAGCTGTTCCGAAAACAGGAACATCAAACTTCTCTAAAAAATAAGGCAGGGCTCCCATCACGTCCATGTGGCCGTCAGTTAAAAAGACACCT
>ENA-UOUL01001556-UOUL01001556.1-bioreactor-metagenome-genome-assembly--contig:-NODE-1556-length-31216-cov-4.940364_pt1 | contig 31216 bp, 24 predicted proteins | sample MGYA00249838_ERZ747220 | MGnify/ENA primary metagenome ERZ747220 (study PRJEB28778, sample SAMN05720191) | bioreactor metagenome | isolation source: Anaerobic biogas reactor | place: USA:Washington... | reverse complement strand
CCGCCTCGTCGACCCCGCCGGCCACGACCTGCACCTGCGCGCCGACTCCCCCTGCATCGACCGCGGTGCGGCGCTGGGGGTGAACGCCGACCGCGACGGTGTCGCCCGCCCCCAGGGCGCCGCCCCCGACATCGGAGCCTTCGAGTACCCGTCCGGTGTGTCGGTAGCAGCCCCTCGGAGCAAGTAGCCGCCCTTATGGCTGAGCCAGAGGCATCCGCGCCAGCACATCAGCGGGCGAGGATGTGGGGAAGGCTGCCCCTCAGCGTTCTCTCACTCCGGCAGACATGCCTGGCGCTCCGCCTCGGCACGCGACCTCACGCGCGAGACGACCTCCTCACCCTGCGTCCAGTAGGGGACGCCATCCACGTGGAGACAGCCCGTCTCGTCGACGTCGAGGTCGCCCCACATGGCGCCCGCGATCTCGTTGCCGGCCGCGCGTTGGCGCCACCAGTGCGCCACCTCGCGCGGGAGGGCGTGCCAGAAATCGCGCCGCCTCGCCATCGCCCTCAAGAACTCTTCATACACGCGCCGGCACTCTGGCGACCGCAAATAGTCGGGGTGCGCGTTGAGGAGCGCCATCCCCCGGTAGCGAGCGATGACATCCATCTTGCGCAGCCAGAGGGTGGCCGTCCTCTCGCGTCGGAGATAGATCAGGACGCAGTCTTGCGTGAGGGTGTAGGGCAGCTCGACGAATCGCCCCATAAGGAACGGCCACAGGCTCAGCGTGCCGCCGGGGATCGGCTGGTAGGGATCGGTGTCAAAGAAGGAGGCGTCATACGCAACGTTCAGCGCCTGCATCCATGTGGGGTTGCGCATGACATAGGGCGCCCTGAACCCGACGGCGTCCAGCTCCTCGAGGTAGTGGTTGATGCGCTCGGCGCGCCGGAGGAACTCCTCGTGGGAGTCAAAGAGCCTGCCATCGTGTTTCAGGCCGTGCACGCCCACCTCAAACCCGCGTCGCCCGAGTTCGGCGATCAACGCGTCATCGAGGCGATAGCGCTCCGGGACGAGGTTGAAGGATGAGCGAAAGCCATAGGCCTCGTCCAGGTCCGCCACAGCGCGCACGTATTCCTGGCCCCGGGCCGTCTCTACGTCGTGGGTGAGGACCAGGGAAAAGGTGGCGCCCGCCGGCCAAAAGTGGCGGTAGCGGGCATGTGTCAGGCCGCCCCGTACCAGCAGCCCCCGCGCCACCGCCCAGAGAAAGCGCGCGTAGCGATCGTCGTGTGGCCAGCCGAGGCGATAGCGACGCGGCTGCAGGCTGCCCAGCAGCCGGCGCAGGGGCAACCCGAGGCCGTCCGGCACGCAGGGCTTGATGCGATAGTACATTCGATTGGCCGGGGAGGGTCCCAGGTGCCTGATGCCATACCGCCCCTCGCCAAGGATCATCCAGAGGATATCGCTCGTGTTTCTGACGTCGCCCGGCAAGTCCAGCAACGGCGCCGCCTCGGCCACAGCTGCGTTCCACACATGCGGAGGCACGGCCTCTTCGAGCTGCCAAAAGTCGGCAGGAGCGTTACCGTCCCAGAGGTGCGAGATCATCCCAAGTGCCTGTAGAAAAGCTCACCACTCGCCCGACAGAGCCATGCTGGCGCCCGACGGATCAGAGCCCCCGCCACAGCGGCTAGGGAGGCTCCAGCCTCGCGGCCGGGCTCGCCGCCCACGAACGAGTACACCAGGGGGCTCTCCTCGGCGCCCCAACGCCGCTTGAAGGCGCGCAGCCCCTCGTTGTGCACATCGGTCTTGCCCAGGTCGAAACGTCCATAGCCGTGGCGACAAGCCCAGCCGATGGCGTGGGCATAGATGAGATGATTGGGGCGCAGCCCGAGATGGGCGGGGTCAGAGGCCGCGTACTTGAACATGAGCGTCCGCCCCCCATGGAGGAACAGCCCCCCAGCGGCGCAGGCGTCGTCCTTGACTGCCAGGAGGATGAACCCCTGCCCCTCAGCGAGCAGCCGACCCAACCGCTCGAAGAAGCGCCACGGCTGCACCGGCACCCCCTGCCGGCGTCGCGTGATGACCTGCAGCCGGTAGAAGGCGCGCAGGGCCGCCAGATCGGTCCGCTGCAGGACGCGAACGCCCTGCCTCTCCGCCTGGCGCAGGTTGCCCTTGTGCATCCTGTCCACCCGTCGCCACACGGCCTCCTCGTCCCCCTCCGTGGTGATGGCGTGAAACACGCACGTCGACGCCTGGTGGATCGGCGACTGATGAACCCCCGCCGACGAGAGCGGCCAGCGCACCTCGATGCGCGGGGCAGCGCCGGCCGCACGCCGCTCCGCCAGCTCGTCGACCAGCGCGTCACGGGCGGCGGCATCAGCCGCCAGCGGGCAGCAGTGGTCTGAGAAGGGCAGCGCCACCCAGCGCCTGCCGGTGAGCAGACTGTTCACCTCCATGATCGGCAGGCCGGCGCTCACGCCGCCGGCTCCGTCGGGTACCGCCGCCACAAAGGCGCGGTAGCCATAGGTGGCGTGGAGCGCCTCGATCCAGGCCGGGTGATGAAAGGTGCACGCCTCCGGCAGCGCGAGGAGCGCTCGCCAGCGCGCGTCGCCCGGATCCAGGAACAACAGACGCGACACCACACACCTCCCGATGTCGTCGCATCCTCGAGAGCCCCGGCGCGCCGCCTCAGCCTGCCATGGCACGCCGGTACACCCTCGACCGCTGCAGCGCGGTGTCATAGGCCCTCAAGAGCCACGGCTCCTGGTGCTCCCAGGCAAGCTCCCGCACCACGCGCTCCCTGCCGATGCGCCCCATGCGCTCGCGGCGCGAGGGATCGTCCAGCAGCGCGATCAGCGCATCGGCATAGGCCGCGATGTTGCCCGGCTCGACGTAGGCGGCCGCCTCCCCCGCGGTGTAGCGCGTCTCGGCGAGGTCATAGGCCAGGACCGGCCGGGCCATCGCCATATATTCGCCGACCTTGATGAACGTCGAGCGCTCGTTCAGGGGGCTCGATTGCTCCGGCGCCAGGCAGACGTCGGCGGTGCACATGTACTGTCGCAGGAGCAGGCGGTCTCGCACCATGCCGGGCATCACGACGTGGTCCTCCAGTCCCCACGCGCGGAGGCGTTCCTGCGTCTCGCGGCGCACCGCGCCATCGCCGAGGAGCGCGAACAGCACGTCGGCGCGCCCATGCTCGTGCACCACCTGCCGGATCACCTCGGCCAGCTCCAGCACGCTGTCCTGCTGGCCCATCACCCCCACGTAGCAGGCCATGTGCGGCTTACCCCGGCGGAGCGCCGGCACCGGCTCCACCGGCGTGAACTGGTCGGTGCGGGGGCCGTTGCGGACGACAAAGACACGCTCGGGGCGCACGCCGCCGCGCCTCAGTGCGACCTGCTCGCTCGATCGGTTCGTGGCCAGGACCACATCCGCGCCCCGGAAGGTGAGGTACTCGGCAGCGCGCGCCATGGCGTGGAGTAGGCCCCCGAACCATCCCTCGAACCGCCATCTGACGACCTCGGGAAAGAGGTCGTGATGGTCAAAGACGATGGCCGCGCCGCGCAGCCGGTAGAGCCACGCGAGGGGAAAAAAGAGGTCGGGCGGATTACAAAACTGCACCGTCGCGAACGGCCCGGTCCGCCAGGCGGTGCGCATGCGCCCGGCGATGTGCCAGAAGGCGAGGGCGTACTCGCGCAGGTAGCCGCGCACGCCGCGCTCGCTGAAAACCAGCGGGAACGCGTGGACCGTGATGCCGTCGATCACCTGCGGCGGCGGCGCCCCGAGCGACCGGTGAGGCCCGTTCCCGGCGTCGTCCGGCGCGGGACATACCACGGTCACATCCCAGCCATGCGCCGTGAGCGTCATCGCCTCTGACCAGACGCGCGTATCGCGAGGACCGTAGCAGTTCTCGACGACGATCATGGCACGAGGCCTGCTCGAATCGCCCACACTCTCCCTCACTATCGATCGTTCGCCCATCGCTCAGACAGCCGTTTCATCGGACCGCCCGCTTTCGTGCGCCGCTCTCACGCCGTCACTGCCGCTGCCCGCGGTATCGGCCGCCCGTGTTCTTGCGGCCACCGTGGACGCCGCGGCCTCTCCCGCCAGCACATCCTGCAGCACGGCGAACTGCTCCTGCCAGCGGGCGTCGAGTCGCTCGGCCAGGTCCTCGATCCCCCGCTGCAACGAGGGCAGCTCGTCGCGCGCCCGGCACACGGCCGCCGCCAGGTCTGCGGCGGTGTTGGCGGCGTGCACGACTCCGGCGTCGAAATAGTGGCGCAAGACGGGCCAGTCGGAGAGGATCAGCGGCCGCCGCAGTGCCACCGCCTCGAACGCTCCCTCCAACAACGTGCCGTCGCGCGTGGTCAGCGCCATCACCACATCGGCGGCGCGCGCCAGGCTGAGGTACTCGTCGTACGGCACATAGCCGGTGCAGCGGCAGTTGGCGGGCAGCGCCGCTCGGAGGTGCGGCGCCATGCGGCTGCTGTCGCCGCTGAGATAAAAGCGCACCTCTGGGAGCGCCCGCGCCGCCTCGACGATCGCCTCGATGGGCTCGTCCTGCGCATAGCTGCACACCACGAACACGCGAAAGGCGCCGTCCAGCGCCGCCGCCTCACCGGCCGACAACATCAGGGGGCTGTTGATGAGCACCATGGCGGGACAGGTCCAGGCGCCGATGAGTTCGCCCTGCGCCCAATTGTGCACCAGCGAGATCAGCGCCCGCCGCGCCAGGAGGCGGTGCAGCCAGGTGAACTGCCGCCACGGCGCCGAGAGAAAGGCCCCCGTGTGCGAGTCGATAACATAGCGCGCCCCGTGCCGGCGGCAGTAGGCGTACGCCAGCAGCACCAATGGCAGCGGTGGGTTCTGCACCACGATCACCTCAGGCCGCTCCCGACGCCACACGGCCCACGTCTCGCGCGCCTGCGCGATGTAGCGCCGCGGGGCGCTCCAGGGGTTCCCGCCCCTCCCGCGGTGGATAAAGTGCATGCTTGCCCCCAGTCGCGCCGCGAGGGCCGCGCTGCGGCTCTGCTGTCGCGCCCAGGAGACAGACGTGATCCTCATGCTTCATCCCTCGCGCCGGGAGCCTGAGCGAGCAGGGCGTCATACGTGGCCATCAGGCGCTCGCCAAGGATCGGCCAGGCATAGCGACGCTCCACCAGGTCGCGCGCCCGCTCCGTCAGCCCGCGTCGCTGGTCATGGTCTTGGAGCAGCGCAACGATCCGCTCGGCCAGGGCATCGGGCGCATCCGCGACCAGCAGGTGCTCGCCGTCCGCCACTTCCAGGCCCTCACAGCCCAGGGGTGTGGAGACGACGGCGCGGCCCAGCGCCATCGACTCGAGGATCTTGAGGCGCGTGCCGCCGCCCCCTCGCAGCGGTACCACGCTCAGGGCGCAGCGCGCATAGTACGGCTCCACGTCCGGCACACTTCCCGTCACGACGACGTCGCTCCGGTCTCCCAGGGCGCGGATGCACGGTAGGGGCGACTTGCCCACTACGACGAGTCGCGCCTCGGGCGCCCGCCTTCGCACCTCGGGCAACACATGCCGCACAAAGAACCGCACGGCATCGACGTTGGGCGCATAGCTCATCGTGCCGACAAAGAGCAGGTCGCTGCCGCCCACCGCCTCGGGCAGCGGCCGCAGGGCCTCGGTGTCGACGCCGTTGTCCACCACCGTGATGGGCACGTCCGGCGCCACGCCCCGCAGCGCCTGGGCGTCGCTCTGTGACACCACCACGCAGCGGTCGAATCTCCGCGCGTAGCGGGGCTCCCAGACCCTCGCCGACCGCCACTCCCAGAGGTAACGCGCCCGGCGCGTCAGTCCGACCCGCAGGCGCAGCATGCGGCCGTACTGCACGAACCCGAGGTCGGGAAACTCGAGGATGGTGCGGCAGGGGTGCCCGGGGGGCAGCGCCTGCCGATAGGGCGCCATGTACGAGTGCTCGATTTGGGCGAGGCGCACGTCCCACCGCTCCGCCAGTTCGGCCACCTTCCTCCACATCTCGGGGTAACCCAGCAGGTGTGTGTGCAGCGGCTCTCCCCGGAGGAGGCAGCGCGACACGCCGGCCGCGTGCTGTAGCATCGAGTGCTCCTCGGCCACCACGGCATCCACCGAGACGCAGTAGGGGCGCAGCGCCTCCAGGTGCTCGAGTTCCTCCGGGCCCTCGGCCAGCGACAGGAGCGACACGTCGTAGCGGCGCGAGATCGCCTTGATGAGGTGATAGTTGCGCACCCGCATGCCGCCGTGCAGCGGATAGGGAAAGCCGTAGGTGATGTAGAGGATGCCGGGCCTAGGCATCACACGCCTTCCTTTGGAGGGTCGCTATGGTCACGGCCTGCCGCCCTCGCCGGCAGGCCCCTCGCTCAGGTACACCGAGACACGCACAAAGGGCCCCTGCGGCTCTAGGTGTAGCCCACTCCGCTCCGCATCGAGGAGGGCCTCGCGAAAGCCGGCCAGCTGCCACGCCGGCCCCCGCATGATGAGCCAACTGCGCCGGCGCCCGGCCGCACACGACCGGAAAGCGTCCACCAGCTCCGCCCCCTCGAGGTCGGCGGTGAGGGAGCAACGCGGCAGCGCGCCCTGGTAGTACCAGCCCAGCACGCGCCCCAGCCAGCCCTCGTCGTCGGGCAGCAGGATCACCACGTCTCCCGGACGCCCCTCCGCCTCGAGGTGCGCGGCGACCTCGCGCCACTGCTCCTTGACGTCCACCGCGTAATAGTGCGCCAGGCCGGGCAGGATCAGGACGGCCAGCGCCGCCAGGGCGACACCGAGGGGCACGATCCGCCGCACGCGCCGCAGGGCCAGCGCCATGAGGAGGTACCACGCCGGCGAGGCCGCGATGGTGTAGCGCTCGGTATACATCGGCCCGACGACCTTGGAGAGCACAAAGGGCGCCACGATGGGACAGAGCCCCCACAACGTCAGAAGCGACACCTCGTGCCACCGACGCCCCAGCGCCGCCGGCGCGTCGCCCAGTTCCTTCAGGCGCCCCAGCCATGGGCGCATCCCGACGCGCCGGATACGGAGCCCGACGCCGACGGCCAGGACGCCGCCCGCGGCCGCCGCGGTGAGCGCCATGACGGTCCAGCTGCGCTCGTGGCGCAGCGGCAGGACATACCAGTAGAGGGTGCGCGCCACCAGCGTGAGCGTGGGCTCCTCGATCCACCCCAAGGCCCCGGCGCTTCCCGCCGAGAACGCCGACTGCGCCGCTGCCACCACCATGGGCATGGCTCCTGCCGCCACCACCGCCAGGGCCATGACGAGGCGCCGGCGCGTCGCCCCCCCAAGGGCGCGCCAGCGCACGAGCAGGTAGAGGCCCTGCGCCAGCACGCTGAACAGGGTATGCGCGTGCGTATAGAGCGCCAGCAGCGTCGAGAGCGCATAGAGCAGGTGGTTCCAGGCGCCGCCGCGCTCGATGAGCCGGACAAAGAACAGAAACGATAGGAGGGTCAACAGGAGGAGGGGCGCGTAAAAGCGGAAATCCTGCGCGTAATAGATCTGGAACTCGGAGAAGGCGAGCAGGGCCGCGGCGATCAGCCCGGCACGCCGGTCGAGCCACTCGCGCCCCACCTCGTACACCACGGCGACACACCCCACGCCACAGAGGGCCGAGAGCGTACGCGTGGCCGCCTCCGAGGTGCCAAAGGCGCGCATCCACATACCGGCAAGGATGAGATAGCCGGTACTGCTGAGGGACGCGCCCGCGCGGCGGATGCCCGCGTTCACCCCGCGCGCCGCGTCGTACAGCGTATAGATCTCGTCGAACCAATAGCTCTCGGCACCGATCTGGTAGAGCCTTAGCAGCAGTCCGCTCAGCACCACGGCGGCCAGGGCAAGGCCATGGGCGTGGGCGCGCGCCCAAGACGCCGCCGCCGCGCCTGCCGGTTGGGCCGTTGTCGCCCCTTCGGCCGTTGGCACTGGTCGAGCCATCTCAGACCGCCTCCTGTCCGTGTCCATGGCCTGCGAGCGCCTCCACGCCGCCGGGCCGCGGCCGCCTCGTCAGCGCCGCTCGGACGAGTCCGATCTCCTCAGAGCTGAAGGCGCGCAGGGCGAGGAGCGCGCCGCCGTACACCGCCGCGCCGGCGAGGACACGCCATGCCGGTCCCGCCGCTCCCAGCGCCCACAGTGCGACCGCCAGCGCGCCGCCGCTCAGCAGGCAGCGCGCGGCAAAGGGCGCCCATTCCGCCGCATGGAGCGTGATGCGTCGCCGGAGGGCGCGCCACGCCAGCGCCAGCACAAAGAGGTCCGCCGCCACCAGTGCCAAGCCGGCGCCGACATGGCCCAGCCAGGATACGCACGCCACCTGGAGAGCCGCGCCGGCGACGACGCCCAGCGCCAGCGCCGCCGTCCAGCGTCCCTGTCGGTCCGTCGCCTCCAGCCCCGCTTTGGCGAGGAAGGTGAGAAAGTAGGCCACCACCGACAGCGACAACACCCGAAAGGCACGGTACCCCTCGACGTACTCGCTGCCGAACACGGCCCCCATCACCGGTTCCGCCATGGCCCAGCCCATGATCGCCAGCGGCAGGGCCAGGGCGAACAACAGACGCCCCATGGACGCAAAGGCGCCCTCCAGCCGCGGGCGCGACTGCGGCGCGAGCCGCGACAGGGACGGCAGGGCCGCGCCGGCCAGCACCAGCGGCACGACGCCCGTGTTGCGCACCAGGCTGAACGCGCTGCTGAACAGAGCTACCTCCGACGAACCCCGCAGCGCCTCCAGGGAGAGGACGGGCAACCGCTCATAGAGGTACGCCAGCAACGCGCCCACGCCCACCGGCAGCGCCTCGCGGCCCAGGAATCGGCTCGCCGAGAGGGCGCCCATCAGCCCTGGCCGCACGCCATGCCACGCCAGCAGCCCCACGCCCACCGACAGGGAGACCAGATAGCTGAGCAGCAGCGCCAGGAACGCGCCGCCCGCGTCGGCGATGCGCCCGGCCAGGGCCAGCACCAGGCCCGCGTATAGCACCCCCTGGACGGCCAGCACGACCCCCTCGAGCGCCATGCGCCCCAGCGCGCGAAACGCCGCCACAAAGGTCCTCTCGTGAACCCTCACCAGGTTCGCCAGCGTCGCGAACCACAGCGCCCGCAGCTTTTCCACCGGCATGCCCAACGCGCCACCGAGGGCCGCCAGCCCGAGCAGGACCAACGCCGTGAGCGCCACCTTGAGCAGGATGACGCCGCCGAGGTAGGCTCCCGCCCTGTCGGGCGTCCTGGCCATCTCGCGGACGAGGATGACGTCCAGCCCGCCGGCTGCCAGCGTCGACAGGATGATGGAGAGCGCCATGGCGGAGGCATAGACGCCGTACTGCTCGCGCCCCAGGCCGCGCGCGATGAGCACCGTCGCGAGGAGAAAACACGCCTGGTTCAGCAGGTTGCCGGCCAGCGCCAGGCCGGCGTGGCGGGCGGCACCTCCCGCCGCGGGCGCGTCCTCCTGTGGCTCTGGCTCTACCACACGCCCACCCCATTACGCCAACTAGCGCGTGTTTCGATAACCGCCCGTCGACTGAAGCGGTGTCGCCCCGAGCGTAGCCGAGGGGCCTTGGCTCGCATAGACAAGGTTCCTCGCTCTGCTCGGAACGACAGCCTGCGATCTCTCAGACACGCCCTAGCCGGCATACTGCGCGTACACCTGGCAGTGCGCGTCGAGCGCCATCTCGTGCTCGTAGGTGCGCCGCACGTACTCATAGGCCAGCTTGCCCTTTTCCGGGGGCGAAGATGCCATCAGCTCCCGCAGCGCGCCGGCAAAGTCATCGTCGGCCACATGCCGGCCAAAGCGGCTGGCGAACCCGTCCGGGTCCACGGCGCTCAGGATGGCGCAGCCGTACGCGCTTGCCTCGAGGAAGGTCAGCGGCAGCCCCTCGCGCGCCGCCGTGTTCACCATGATCCAGCTCCTGGCGAGGATCCCCTGCAGGCGGGCGGCCTCGGAAAAGCGGTCGACAAATCCGGGGATCTCCAAGTTGTCGATGCCGCCGTATAGCCGGCGCAGCTGCGCGTCGTAGGCGACATCCTCCGACCGGCCGACGGCGACAAAGCGGTACTGCGGGAACCGGCGGGCGAGATCGAGAAAGAGCCAGGGACGCTTGCGCTTGTCCCAGCGCGCGATGTACGTCATCGTCGGCGGCCCCTCCTTGCGCGGCAAGGTCTCGGGGACGTCGATGAGGTTGGGCAGAAAGCCGGCCGGCGCCGGCAGGCGGAACATGCGCCGCACCTTCTCCCGCAAAAAGTGGGCCGGCACGTACACCGCGTCGGCGCCCCGCACCGCCTCCTTCACCAGAAAGGATGATTCGGTGAGATAGTTGAACGGCGTCAGCAGCCTACGCCGCGCGGTGGCGTACCAGAACTCGATGAGCCAGTCGTGGCCGTTGCGCGGGTCGCGGCACGTCACGATGTGCGCCCGCCCCGGCAGTTCCGCCTGGGCTAGGCGCGTCAGCAGGGTGGGATCCTGCGAGTGAAGGACATCCGCCCGCGATGCACGGAGAAGACGCGTCGCCTCGCGCAGGTCCAGCGGGGCAAAGCTCGTCACCGTCACGCCGTTCAGCTCCTCGACCGGCCGCTGCCCGGCGCGGCGCGGCACGATCACCGAGACGTCATAGCCGCGGCGCGCCAGCCCCTCAGCGAGCTTGCGCGACATGCTGCCAAAGCCGCCGTACTTGCCCCAGGCAAAGTACTGGCTCGCCAGGATACAGATCGACGGCTTGCGGCCCATTCAGCGCCTCCCCGAATGTTCCAGGCCGGTAGGCTCGTCGGCCACCGCCCGCCCGAGCGACGGAGAAACCCCTCGGCGATGGGCGCGCGCCACGGCGCGGCAAAGGGACAGGTACTCGTCGGCGGCGTGCGCCCAGGTGTAGCGCGCCGCCACCGCGCGGCTCGCCTCGCCCATGGAGCGGCGCAGGCCAACGTCGGCCGCCAACGCCGTGATGGCGTCCGCCAACGCCGCCGCGTCGGCCCAGGGGACGACCACCCCGTTGCCGCGCACCAACTCGCGCGTGCCGCCGGTGTCCGTCACCACCACCGGTAGGCCGCACGCCATCGCCTCGAGAAGCGCGATGGACATCCCCTCGTTGTAGGAGGGGAGCACAAAGAGGTCCGAGGCGCGGTACAGGTCGGGCATCTCCTCGTGCGAGACGCAGCCCGCAAAGCGCACGCAGGCCTCCAGCCGCAGCTCCGCCGCCAGTCTCCGCAGGTCCGCCTCGCCGTCGCCGGTGCCCACCAGCGTCAGCTCGATGTCCTGCCCCCGGTCGCGGAGCCGCCGCACCGCCGCCAGCAGATGGTGCTGTCCCTTGCGCTCGATGAGGCGCCCGACACACAGGACCCGCAGCGCCCCCGCCTCCTCCCGCCGCACCTCGGGAGGGCAGAAGCACTCGATGTCCACGCCATTCGCGATCACCTGCACGGTCGCATCGGGGTCGGTGTGCAGCGCCAGCTCTCGATGCCCCTCGCTACACGCCGTGACCGCCTCAGCCCGCCGCCAGACCCCTCGGATGAACGGGGTGAGCAGGAGATAGTGCCAGCGATAGCGGTCCTCAAAGCCGGGCACGTCGGGGCCCTGGAGGGAGACGATGTACGGGAGGCCCAGCTCCTGCCGCAGCCACATGGCAACGCCGCCGGCCGGCACGCCGGCCCAGGCCAGGCACACATCATGCCCCCCCCGCAGGGCGAGGCGCCGCGCCAAGCGCCAGCCGCGCCAGGCGTAGGTGAGCAGCTCGCGCGAGCTGCTGTGGTGGATGTTGCGGTTGTCCACCGGCACCTTGTGGATGCGGATGTCGGGCGTCAGTTCCTCGTACTCGCCCCCGCGACGCAGGCGGGAGGAGGTGACGAGGTCCACGTCGACGTCGCCGCGCGCGGCCCAGTGCTCTAGCAGCCTGCGGTTGACGATGCCCGTCCCCCCGCCCAGGGGGGGATACTCGTTGTCGAGCATCAGCACCCGCAACATCCCGTCAGGGCGATCATACGTGCTCATCAAAGCCCAGCGCCTCCCGCACCGTGTACAGCGGACGCCCCTTGACCTCGTCAAAGATCCTGCCGATGTACTCGCCGATGATGCCGAGGGTGATGAGCTGGATGCCGCCCAGCAGGCTCATCGCCACCACGATGGTGGTAAAGCCCGCGATATAGTCGGGATGGACGATCTTTTCATAGACGGTCCACAGCGCCAGGGCGAACGCCACCGCCGAAATGACAAAGCCCATGATGGATGCCAGTCGCAGAGGGACGTACGAGAACGAGACCAGCCCGTCCGTCGCCAAGCGCATCAGCTTGCCCAGCGTGTACTTGGGCTCGCCCGCCTGACGGCAACCACGCTCGCATGGGACCCCGATCTGCCGAAAGCCCACCCAGGCGCGGATGCCGCGCACAAAGCGGTTCCGCTCCGGCATGGCCCCCAGCAGGTCGACCACGCGCCGATCCATCACGCAAAAGTCGCCCGAGTCCAACGGGATGTCGATGTCGGCCAGCCGTTTCAGCAGCCGGTAGAAGGTGTGATAGGCCGCCCGCTTGAGGGCCGTCTCCTTGCGCTTCTCTCGGACGGCGTACACCACCTCATAGCCCTCGCGCCACTTGGCGATGAATGCCGGCAAGACCTCGGGGGGATCCTGCAAGTCGGCGTCCATGACGACCACCGCGCGCCCACAGGCGACGTCCATGCCGGCGCTGATGGCGGCCTGGTGGCCAAAGTTGCGCCCGAGCCGCACGAGCTTGATGCGGGCGTCGCTCAGGTGCAGCGCCCGCACCCGCTCCGCCGACGCGTCGGCGCTGCCGTCGTCGACGAAAATCACCTCATACGGCTCGCCGAGCGACTCCATGACGGGCGTCAGGCGACGGTAGAGTTCGCCGATATTCTCCTCTTCGTTGTAGATGGGCAGCACGACCGAATACACGCTGTCCGGGAGCCTCGCCGGCCCCCGGCTCGCCCCGCGCCACGCTTCCTCCGCCCCACGCCGGGCTCGAACGACGTCCACGACCTGCGGGGATCTCTCCGGTCGCGTGGCGTTCGACGCGCCCACCATCACGCCTCCCTCCTGTAACGCGCCTGGGCCCCGCCCCGGGCGCTGGCAGCGCCCCAGGCCGGCGCCGCGGCGACGACATCGGCGTACACGGCCAGCATCCGTTCGGCAATGGCGTCCCAATCATGACGCGCCACCACCAGCCGGCGCGCCCGCGCCACGAGGCGGTCGCGCTCCGATGCGTCGGTGATCAGACGCACCGTCGCCGCTGCGAGGCCCTCTTGATCGTCCGCCACGAGCAGGTGCTCGCCGGGCGCCACGTCGAGCCCCTCGCAGCCGAGGGTGGTGCTCACCACCGGGCGCCCCAGGGCCATCGCCTCCAGGATCTTGAGCCGCGTCCCGCCACCAGCCCGCAGTGGCACCACGCACACGCCGCAGCGCGCATAATAGGGGACGACGTCGTCCACCTGCCCCGTGACGTGCACGCCGTCGCCGGCCAGGGCCCGCACCTCCGCCGTCGGGCCCGCCCCCACGATCCAGAGTTCCGCATCGGGCACGCGCCTCCGGACGAGGGGCAGGACCCTCTTCGCCAGGTAGGCGGCCGCATCGATGCAGGGGCGGTAGCTCATGTTGCCGATGAACAGGATGTCGGGGCGGCTGCCCTCCCAGCCCAGGGGCCGATAGGCGGCCACGTCCACGCCGTTGGGGACTACCTCGATGCGCAGGCGCGGGTTCGCCGTCGCCAGCCGCCGCCGGTCGTCGTCCGAGACAACCAGGCAGCGGTCGAACCGCTCGGCGTAGCGCGGCTCCCACCGCCGCATGATGGCGCCGTGCAGCTGCGCGCGGACCCGCGCCACGGCGTTCGCCTCGACCCTGGCGATGCGGGTGGACTGGTGGAACGCCACGTCATAGAAGGTCAGCAGGCGCGCCGCCTGCAGGTCGGCGGGCAGCGCCTCGTTGTAGAGCGCCATGCGCGACTCCTCGATCTGGATGACGTCAAAGCCGACCTCACGACTCCAGGCGGCCACCGTGCGGGCCAGGTCGGGCGCGTGCAAGAACTTGAATTCGGGTGGCCGCCCCGTGGCTGCGTAGCGCGCGATCCCCGGGAGGTGCGCCAGGGGGCTGCGCCGCTCCAGGAGTGCGGTCGCCACGCGGGCGCAGATCGACTCCATGTGGGGCACCCCCGCCGCCTCCTCGGGCGCGTGGAGGTGGCAGGCCAGCCACACCTCGTGGCGGCGGGCGACGCGCTCGAGCAGGTTATATGTCCGCACCCTGCCCCCCGAGACCGGCGGGTACGGGATGGTGTTGGCGATCACGAGTATGCGCACGCCCGCTCCCCCACGGCCGTCCACGGCCCCGCTCGGCGCTCAGCCACCGTCGTCACCTCCCGTGCGCTCCCATCCTGCCAAGAATGCGCCGACGCCAGCCCACCAGCGGGGCGATGCTGCGCAGGAATTCGACGTCGGCGCGACCGAGAACCCGCAGCGCCACGAGCACGGCCCCGTACGTCAGCGGCGCGACGAGCAGGATCACGGCCGCCAGCGGAACCCCAACCCGCAGCGCCAACAGGGCGACCGCCGCCATGGCCGTCGCGCCGGCGGCCGTCTTGAGCAGCAGACCCCAGGGGAACTCGAGTTCGAGATAGCGATGGCACAGCGCGGTATACAGGAACAGGTCGAGGACACCCGGCACGACGGTCGCGGTGGCCGCCCCCACGTGCCCCCAGCGAGGGATAAGCGCCAGGCACAGCACGGCGTTGAGCGCCGCCAATCCCACACGGATACGGGCAAAGAGCGCCTGCTGGTTCGTCGCGTGCAGAAAGGCGCCGTTCACATAGCCCACCATGGTGAGCAACTGCACCGCCATGATCCGCAACGCGGGCACCGCGCCGCCGAACTCGGCGCCGTACACGATCAGAACGACCTGCGGCGCCACCACCATGACCCCCACGCCCATGGCGAACCCAGACGCCAGCAGGGCCTTGTACGAAACCTGGTAGGAGCGCGCCAGCCCCGCCGTGCGCTGCCCGCCATAGCCCGAAAAGGCCGGGAACACCGACTCCATCACCACGCCCGGCACGATCAGCAGGATGCCCATCGGCGTGGCGGCCGCCGAGAACAGCCCGACCGTCTCGCTCGACGCCCACCACGACAGAAGGACGGTGTTGAGTTGCGTGCCGATGACGCCCAGCGCGAGCACGGCGCCGAACGGCATGGCGCTCCGGAGGAGGCGCAGGCTGGCCCGCACATCCACCCGCAGCGTCGGGCGCACGAATCGCCAACTGAGCAGCGCCATGCCGGCCACCAGCTTCAGCAGGCTGGCCGCCGCCGAGATCGCGACGATGACGATCAGCGGCCACCCCAGGCTGACGGCGATGAGGCTCACCAGGACGTTGACCAGGTCGCGCCCCACCTCGACGGCGGCGCCGTAGCCCATCCTCTGGTGGGCGTGGAACACCGACCGCGCGATGGAGTAGAACGTGTCCAGGACGTAGGCCAGTGCATAGATCCCGATGATGGCGCGCGTCTCGCGCGTGTAGGACGAGAGCGCTATGGTGACCAGCAGGAGCGGCACGAACAACAGCGTCAGCCCCAGCCGCAACGCGATGACTTGGGACACATAGGCCTGCGCGCGCGCGCGATCGGCGGCCACGTCGCGCACCAGCAGGGTGTCCAGCCCGAACACGATCACCAGCGAGAGGATGGCCACCAGCGACGTCGCCGTCGAGATGCTGCCGACCCCGTCGGGCCCGACGTAGCGCGCCAGGACGGCGAGATAGACGACGCGCATGGCGAGCGACACGCCCTGTCCCACCATGAGGACGGCCGCGTTCCGCGAGACAACCCGCGCCGTCGTCATTGCCCCTCACGCTCCCGCGAGCGCCATCCACCCTCGCCCATCCCCCTCATCCTCATGCGCCTCCGAGGGCACAATCAAGTGCCGTCATGCCGCACGCCCGAGGCTGAGACGCACCAGCCCCCGGTACAGCGCCAGATGGTCGGCGCGCTCCGCCGTGCCGTCGCCCGACGGGCGCAAGCGCCACCTGCCATAGCGGTACAGGCCGCAGAGCAGCACCGCCAGGCGATAGGCGGCAACATAGGCCGGGCCGTGCCACTTGGCGAGGTAGTGGAGCTTGCCGCGCAGCTCCTTCAGCCTGCGCATGGCTGCATCGCCCGTAGCCGCGCCCAGGTGGTGCACCACCGACGCCTCCCTCACATAGTGCACCGGCCAGCCACATCGCCACATGCGCGTGCACCAATCCACGTCCTCGCCATACATGCGGTATCCCTCATCGAGCGGCCCGACGGCCTCCAGACAGCACCGCCTGACGAGCAGGCAGGCCCCGGAACAATAGCCGACCGGCCGCGATACCTCCGGGTGGTCCGCCCACGCCGGAGCGAGCGCAGGGAGTCGGCGAAACAGCGCCGAGTACTCGTACAGCGCGCCGACGATGGAGGGCCACGGATAGGCGCTGCGCTGGTATGTGCCGTCCGGGAAGCACAGCCGCGGCCCGCAGGCGCCCACGTCGGGATGGTGCTCCAGGTAGTCAACGAGGCGCTCCACCGCCCGATCGAGCACCACCGTATCCGGATTCAGCAGCAGCAGGTACGCGCCGGTGCTCGCCCGAATCCCCTGGTTGCTCGCTGCGGCAAACCCTACGTTCTCGAGGTTGGCGATGAGTCTGACGTGCGGAAAGGCGCCACGAACGGCGTCGGCGGAGCCGTCCCGCGAGGCATTGTCCACCACGATGACGTCCAGCTGCAGCGACGGCGTCTGCTCCAGGAGCGAGCGCAGGCATGCCTCCAGCAGCGAACGCGTGTTGTAGCTCACCACGATCACCGAGACGTCGGCGCTGGCCAGGGGAGCCGGGTGGGCGTTCACGCGCCCGCCTCCCGCGCCGGCGTGCGCCGGGCGTCGGCGCCAGAACTCTGGAACAGGACGACCTCGGACACCCCGATGGCGATGGGGTACACCACCAGCGCGGGGGCCTCGACCAGGTTGGGGGTGACGATGTTGCTCACCGCCTGGCCCATCAAGGCAAGGGAGAGGCCCAACACGAGGCTGCGCTCCCACGGGTCGGAGAGCGCCCGCCAGCGCGCCAGGCCACGGGCCACCGCCAGAGCAAGGAACGCCACCAGCGGCGCCAGGCCGATGACGCCCGTCTTGACCGCGATCCAGAGGTAGGCGTTATGGACATAGTAGCGCAGGCTGCGCCCCCCCGCCTCGCGCCAGTAGGCATCCTCCGGCACCGCCGGCCGGTAATACCCCCCGATCCCGATGCCGAGGAGCGGGTGTCGCGCTATACTGTCCAGGGCATAGCGCGTCTCTAGCAGGCGCATCTGCGCGCTGCGATCCTGGATCAGCGTCCGGGAACTCAATCCCCAGAGCAGGCGGTCGCGCGTCGCGACGGCGTAGCGAGTGATGTCGCCCCCCGCGTACGTCGCCGTCAGAGTCACGATGAGCAGGCCCGCCGCGACCGCTCGCACGATCCGGCGGCGCGGGCGCCCGCCGATGACCACGATGGCGGCGCCGAACACCAGTCCCAGCGTCAGCCAGTAGTTGCGCTGGAAGGCGAGCACGATGCCGGCGCCGAGGGCGAGGGCGCGCAGGAGGCTCGGCAGCAACCGTGCGCCGTCTCGCAGCGCGAGGTCGCACACCGAGACGACGAGCATGACATAGATGAGCGGCAGGCCCGGCAGGGTCACCCGCAAAACGCCCTCGTGCGCCTGGCCGGCCGTGGCCAGCGTTGCCGCTTGGCCGCCCGACAGCCTGAACGACGGATAGACGGCTTGTGCCACCGCCGCCAGTGCCAGCGCCACGGCGATGGCATAGAGCCCGCCGACCAGCCGGCGCGCCTGGCGTCGCGTCGAGATCAGACCGACCACCACGAGGAAGGAGGCGTAGAACAGCAGTACCCGCAGCCGACTGATGACAAAGAACAGGTCCGTGGAATAGAGCAGCACGGCGCGCATCGCCGATAGCAGCACGGCGAACAGGAACCACACCACGAGCCCACCCAGCGGCGTCCGCACGCGCACGGCGCCGCGGCGCGTCAGCCCCCGCCAGGCGACGTGGGCGAGCTGGACCAAGACGATGACCTCGGCCAGGTTCAGGTCAAAGGGGCCAAAGGGCACCTGTGGCAGAGACGTCGGCGCGACGAACCCGGCGCTGAGCAGCATCGTAGCCAGCAGGCCGACCTCGGGGGCGCGCAGGATGACCACGAGCATCACGCCCCCCGCCACCGCCGCGATGACGAGCGCCGGGGAAAAGCGCGCCGCCAGTAGTCCCAGGAGCGCACCGACGGCCACCGCCGCCACGGCCCATCGCAGCCTCAGCCAGGCCCAAGACGGCCAGCTACGATACGCGAGCACGTCGGCATCCCCTCCCCATCGCGCACTTGCTCCACACTCGTCTCGCCCGTGGTGTCACCAGTTCCGCACCGCCTCCCGCTCCGCCCAGGCGACCGGGTCGGGGCCGTGTTCGCGCACCCACGCGATGTAGCGATCGAGCCCCTCCTCGATGTCCACGTGGGGATCGAAGCCGAACAGGTCCCTCGCCTTGTTCACGTTCGCCCGCAGGCGAGGCACGTCGCCGGGGCGCCCATCCGGCAGGAATATCGGCTCCAGGTCCTGGCGCCCCAGCCTGGACAGGACGAGGCTCGCGAGTTCGCGTACGCTCACCTCGCGCCCGCGGCCGAGGTGCACGATGTCGCCGACCAGCGCATCGCACGACGCGGCGGCGATGAGCCCCGCCACTGTGTCGTCGACCCAGGTATAGTCGCGCGTCTGCTCCCCGCTCCCAAAGATGACCGGCGGCAGTCCCGCCAGGACGCGTAGCACAAAGCGGGGGATCACCTCCGCCGGGATCCCCTCGCAGTGCTCGCGCGGGCCGTAGACGTTAAAGAAGCGCACGACGCAGGCGGGAAGCCCGTGGGTGCGATACGTCGAGAGGGCGTACATCTCGCCCGCCGCCTTGCTGGCGCCATAGACGTTCGTGGGATGCAGCGGGTGCTCCTCATCGACGGGTACATAGCGCGCGCCACCGTACACCTCCGTCGAGGAAACATAGACAAAGCGCCCGACGCCGTTCTCCAGGCTCGCCTGGCACGCCACCAGCGTGCCTGTCGCATTGACGTCGTGCACGCGCCGGGGATCGTTGATGGAGGCGCGCACACAGGCCACCGCCATGTGCAAGACGACGTGGGCCCCTCGGGTGGCTTCCACCATGGTGTCCAGGTCGCGCACATCCCCCTGGATGACGCGCACCCGCGGGTTCGCCAGGTGCGCCGCGATATTGTCCGGCGTCCCCGTGCTCAGGTCATCGACGATGGTCACCTCATTGCCCATCGCCACCAGTCGGTCGACCACGTGGCTGCCCACAAAGCCGGCGCCACCCGTGACCACGCAACGCAGACCATCAAGCCTCACGGCACCCCCCTGACTCGTGACTCCACACCTGTCGACACATCACCCGGCGGCACTGGAAACCCTCTCGGCGGCAAAGGCGTGCACCGCGTCCGCCACGTAGGCGATCTCTTCCGCCTCCAGCTCGGGGTACATGGGCAGTGAGACGATCTCGGCCGCAGCCTCCTCGGTGACGGGCAGGTCGCCGGGCCGGTAGCCCAGGTGGGCGTAGGCCCGCTGCAGGTGGATGGGGATGGGATAGTGGATGCCGGTGGCGATGCCCCTTTCGCGCAGCCAGGAGCACAGCGCGTCGCGCCGCGGCGCCCGCACGACATAGAGGTGGTAGACGTGGCGGTTGGCTGGGGCCACCGTTGGGGTCACCACCGAGCTGCCCGCCAGGAGCGCATCGTAGAGGCTCGCGTGTTCGCGTCGCAAGGCGTTCCAGCGCTCGAGGTGAGGGAGCTTGACCCGCAGGACGGCGGCCTGCAGCTCGTCGAGGCGACCGTTCCAGCCGACCAGGTCGTGGTGGTAGCGCTGCTCCGAGCCGTGGTCGCGCATCATGCGCACGCCCCGAGCGATCTCTTCATCGTTCGTAGCGACGAATCCCCCCTCTCCGTAGGCGCCGAGATTCTTGGAGTAGTAAAAGCTAAAGGCCGCGGCGTCGCCCAGCCCGCCGGCGCGCCGCCCCGCGCATTCGGCGCCGTGCGCCTGACACGCGTCCTCGATGAGGCGCAGGCCGTGCGCCCGCGCAATCTCGCCCAGCCGGGCCATGTCGACGGTCTGTCCAAAGAGGTGCACCGGCAGGATCGCCCTGGTCTGCGGCGTGATCGCGTCCGGCACCTGATCGACGTCCATGAGATAGGTGTCCGGGCACACGTCGACGAACACCGGCGTCGCCCCCGTCAGCGCGATGGCCTCCACCGTCGCCACAAAGGTGTTGGCGACGGTGATCACCTCATCCCCCGGCCCGATCCCCATGGCGCGCAGGATGAGCTGCAGGGCGGCCGTCCCATCGCTCACGCCGATGCCGTACGCTACGCCGCAGAACGCGGCGAATTCCTTCTCCAGCGCCTGGACGTTCTCCCCGAGGAAGAGGTGCATCCCGTCGAGGGCGGCGCCCACGCGCTCCAGGATGTCGGCCTTGAGGGGGGCATACTGCTTGCGCAGATCGACCAGGGGGACGTTCATGGCGACTCCTTTATGACAAGATACCGCACAACCCGCGCCGGATTACCGGCCACGATGGTGCGCGCGGGGACGTCCCGCGTCACCACGCTTCCCGCCCCGACAATAGCCTCCTCCCCAATGGTCACGCCGCAGAGTATCGTGGCGTTGCTGCCGATAGAGGCGCGCCTGCGCACCAGCGTCGGCGTGCACTCCCAGTCGCCCTCGCGCTGCGTGCGCCCCAGCGCATCCGTCGCCCGCGGGTAGCGGTCGTTGATGAACATGACGCCGTGCCCGACAAAGACCTCGTCCTCGATGGTCACGCCCTGGCAGATGAAGGTGTGGCTCGACACCTTGACGCGACGCCCGACGCGCGCCCCCCGCTGCACCTCCACGAACGTGCCGATGGCGCTGTCGTCGCCTACCTCGCAGCCATAGAGGTTGACAAAGGCGTGGATGCGCACCCGCTCCCCGAGCGTGACGTCGTCGGCGATGCGTATGGTGTCCTCGTCTCTCACGTCGCCACGGGCCCCCTGCTCCCGCCGTTCAGCAAGGATCGCTGCGCCGCCTCCAGCACGCGGACGACCTTGACGCCCATCCAGGCATCGCTGCACGAGCGCTGGCCGGTGGTGATACACCGAATCAAGTCCTCGCATTCGACGCGCAACGGCTCGCGCCACGCGACAGGGATGCGCGTCTCTGGGCCGTGCCGGTAGGAGAGGTGGAACTCTTCCGGCGTCACGGTGTAGGAAGGGGTCTCCACCCCCTTGTCGTAGAGCACCACCTTGTCGTCCGCGATGTCGTCATAGACCACCGTCTTTTTGCTGCCGACGATGATGGTGCGGCGCGTCTTGACGGGGTCGAGCCACGACACACGCACGTTGGCCATCACCCCGTTGGGGAAGAACAGCTTGAGGTAGACGAGATCGTGGATGCACTGCCGGCGCTGCACGCACACCGCCCCCTGAGCGCTCACCTCCTCCGGATCGGTGCCCAGGAGGTGCAGGAGGATCGACACATCGTGGGGCGCCAGATCCCACATGACGTTGATGTCGGGCTGGAACAGGCCCAGGTTGGCGCGCGTGGCGTCGATATAGTACACGTCACCAAGCTCGCCCCTCCGGATGAGGTCACGCACCGCATTGACGGCGGGGTTGTGTTGGAAAGTGTGCCCCACCATGGCCACGAGGCCCCGCTCGTCCGCCAGTTCGGCGAGACCGGTGGCCTCACGCTCGCTCATCGCCAAGGGCTTTTCCACCAGAACATGCCTGCCACTCTCCAGCGCCTCCCGCGCCAGACCATAGTGCGTGGATACCGGCGTCGCGATGACGACGGCATCGACGTTGGTGCGCAAGAGGTCGCGGAAATCAGTGGTGAGGCGGGCCTCCGGGCATGCCGTGGCGACGCGGGCCAACTGGACGGCGCTCAGGTCGCACAGCCAGGCCAACTCCGCATCCGCCATCTCGTGAAAGTTGCGCGCCAGCTTGGGTCCCCAGTAGCCGCAACCCACCACTCCGACGCGTATGGCACTCATGGCCCCTCCAACGGGCTATTGGCATTCCCTGCTTACCGCTCCACCGACCTCAAACGACCCGACGACGCCATCGGCTAGGCGGAATCACGCATTCGCAGGATGCGTGGGACGGTCCTGATCAGGATGGCTACATCGAGCCACAGGGAGCGCTCGCGCACGTAGCGGATGTCGAGTTCCATCATCTCCAGCGGCGAGAGGCGCGAACGCCCACTTACCTGCCACAGGCCCGTGATGCCGGGCAGGACCTCCAGCCTTTCCCTCTGCCATGGCTCGTACACACGAACGGCGTAGGGCAGGTCCGGCCTCGGCCCGACGAGCGTCATCTCGCCCCCGAGCACATTGATGAGCTGCGGCAACTCGTCCAGGCTCGTGGTGCGCAGGATGCGGCCGACGCGCGTGATGCGGGGATCGTCGTTGATCTTGAACAGCGCCTTGGGCGCGGACGACTCGATGGAGACCGCTGGCGTCATCAGGCTCTGCACGTACCGTCGATGGAGCGCGGGATCCGCGTCGGCGACCATCGACCGGAGCTTTAGGAGGCGGAAGGGGCGCCCACCCCTGCCGATGCGTTGCTGTCGAAAGATGACGGGCCCGGGTGAATCCAGCACGATGGCCAGAGCGACCAAGGGGTACAGGGGGAACACGACAACCAGGAGCGCCGAGGCCAGGACGAGGTCCATCGCCCGCTTGAGGGCATCGTACAGCGGGGTCCCGCCCCGCACCGATAGCCGCCGACCGAGCCCTTCCGCACCCGCCCGCGTGCCCCGGGTGGCTACAGGCGCCTCCCGTTCACTCATTCGCGTCGCTCACCGACGGCAGCGAGGCGCCCGAACGGGCGGCCAGCGGCGCGCCCATCACGGCCCCTGCCCCTCCCTCGGCCGCTCGCCCCTGGCGGACTGGGCTCCCTAGGCCTCCGGGGCGCGCATGCCGCGCCCTGTTGAGCACGATGCCGAGGGTCGGGCTGCAGGTGAGGGCAAGCCGCCTGGCAGCCTCCGCCACCTGCTCCTTGGTGGATAGGTCTTCCGCCACCACCAGCAGCACGCGGTTGGCCACCGCCACCAGTTCGAGCGCGTCCGCATATGCGAGCACGGGAGGGCTGTCCAGCAGCACGAAATCGGCCATGGACTCCAGCTCCCTGAGCACCGGCCAAAGCCTGGGCGAGCTGGCCACGCGATCGGGCGCCGGAACGGCGGGTCCTGCCGTCAGAACGCGCAGCCCGGGCACGTCGCTTTCCGCAACGGCGTCGCGGAGGGCGCACTCGCCCCGCACGACGCTGGTGAGGCCGGGGGAGTTCGACATCCCGAGGGCCTGGTGCAGGGCGGGCGTGCGGAGGTCCGCATCCACCAGGATGGTGCGTAGGCCTGACTCGGCCAGGGAGATGGCGAGGTTCAGGGCGATGGTGGAGCGGCCTTCGCCGGCCTCCGCGCTGGCGATCAGCAGGCTACGGGCATGGCGGGCCTGCGCGTCCGATAGCACGATCCTCGCCAGCGTGCGGTGGGCCTCCCAGGCTTGGCGATGGTCGCGGTCCAGTCGCACCGCCTCCCTGCGCTGGCGTCGCGACAGTCGCAGCGACGGCACGGCCATCACCACCGCGAGGCCGGTGAGGGCCTCGATCTGTGGGATGGACCGAACGTGGGGGTCGAAGCGATCGCCGAGCACAGCGAGGCCGATTCCGCCGGCGAGGCCCAGCATCGCGCCCAGCAGGGCGCTCACGACGGCCGACGGTCTACCGGATTCCTGCGGAAACACGGCGGGGTCCACGATCGATATAGTCGTCGCCAGCAATCGCTGCCCGAGTTCCGCTCGATCGGACTGGGCGAGCAACTCGGCGTACATCGCTTCCCGGTTCTCGATGCGCCGTTGCAGTCCCTGGATCGACGCCTCCAGCGCGGGTTCGACCGGGTCCTGAGCCTCCGCCTGGCCCCGCAGGACCGCCAGCGCCGTTCGATCCTCCGCCAGAGACGCGTCGAGGGCGTCGAGTTCCGCGCGCACGGCGTCGATCGCGGAGCCGCCCCCCCCGAAAAAGACGCCATATCCCTCCGCCACCATCGAGAGGGCCAGGGCGTTCGCCGCCTCCATGGCACCGCGCGGGTCTGGGTACTCTACGCTGATCTCGAGCAGCTCCGTCTCGGGGATTACCTCCACCGTGATGGCGTCCATGAGGCGCTCGGGGTCCAGCTCGGGTTCGAGCGCCGCGGCGACGCGGCGAACCACGGCTCGACTGGTGAGCAGCTGCGCGTACGTGTTCATGACGCGTTCGATGTGGCTCAGCGAGGTGGATGAGACGCCGTCGGATTGCGCCTGAGCGACGCGCACGGTGGCGCGGGCGACATAGCTCGGCGATATGGCGCGGCTGCCCAAGGCGGCGACGATCGCCGCCGTCACTGCCGTCAGCAGCACCAGCCACTTGCGTCGCCACACGGCCGCCAGGTAGGGCTCGATGGCCATGGCATCCCCTTCGGCAGGGTTAGTCGTGGGGAGCTATGTCAGAGTTCCCCCCACGAGCGCTCAGTCGGCGCAACGGTACCAGACACACGCAAGAACCCCTGGGTGAGCGCTTGAGCCGATCGGCGTCGTCGCGCGACGCAGCTTCACCCATGGGTTCACTGCCAGAGCGTTCGATGGCCCCCTGGCGTACGTTGGCTGTATAGGCGATGGCGGCGGTCGGATGTGTCTACAGCGTGCGGTGGCGGGGATGTGCGGACAGTGGAGAGGTCGTAGGGTGTTTCAGGAACCAGAGGAACGGTTACGAGCTTGTGAGACTAGTATACAGTGTGGTCGCTCGCAACGTCAAGGGGGTCAGGGCGCCATTCTGCCCGAATCCGCACATCTGCTGGGGCGGATATCGCGGCGCTTGGAGAGGGTAAGGCGCCACGGCGCGCATCGCCCCGCACCGGGAACAGAGACTCGCTTGTCGCGCCTCACGGCAGTCGGTACAATGGCGCTGGTCACCGCCGGGCGGGCGCGTCACACGCGACGAGTGCCTCCTCAGACGCGCTCTCCCATACGTCGCCTCGACGCGAGGGCCGACCGCATCGCACTCTCATGACACCACACGAGCGCCTCGCACGCCGCAACTTACCAACGCCCCACATCTCAGCCTTGCCGATCTCTTGCCGTCGTTGCGCCAGCGCTCTGGACCTGGGCGCTAGCGCTGGGCGCTCACCGGACGCGCCGTCGCGCGCGAGCCTACTCAACTGCAGGAGGGGAGACGATGAGACATCCGGTCTACGAGTCGCTGGGCGTGCGGCCCATCATCAACGCCGTGGGCACGTTGACGCGCATCGGCGGGTCGCTCATGGCCCCGGAGGTGGTGCAGTCGATGGTAGAGGCGAGCAAGGCGTTCGTGAGCCTCAAGGAACTCCAGGAGAAGGTGGGCGAGCGCATCGCGCAGCTCCTGGGCGTCGAGGCCGCCTACGTCTCGTGCGGCGCCTCGGCGGGGCTGGCCCTCACCATCGCCGCCTGCATGACGGGCATCGACCTCGCCAAGATCGACCGGCTTCCCGACACGACGGGGATGAAGAACGAGGTCGTCATGCCCCGTGCCCACCGCAACCTCTACGACCGCCCCATCCGCACCGTCGGCGCCAGGATCGTCGAGTTTGGCCTGAGCGGCTATACCTTTGCCTGGCAGCTCGAGGCGGCCATCACCGAGCGAACGGCGGCCGTCTTTCTCATGGGTGGTCAGGAGGCGAGGGCGCTGCCGGTCGAGGTGGTGGCGCGCATCGCCCACTGCCACGATGTGCCGGTGATCGTGGACGCCGCCGCCGAGGTGCCGCCGGTGGACAACCTGCAGCGGTACCTGCGCGAGGGCGCGGACATCGCCTTGTTCAGCGGCGGCAAGGCGATCTCCGGTCCGCAGGCCACCGGCCTGGTGCTGGGCAGCAAGCGCATCATCGAGGCCATAGCGCTCAACGGCCCTCCCGACCACGGCATCGGCCGCCCCATGAAGGTGAGCAAGGAGGAGACGATCGGCCTCCTCACCGCCCTGGAACTCTACCTGGCCCGCGACCATGAGGCCGACATCGCGCGGTGGACGCGGTACCTCGCCTGCATCGCAGAGGCGGCAACCTCCGTCCCGGGCGTTCGCTGCCAGGTCTTTTATACCTCCTCGGACGGCGCGCCCGTCCCGCGCCTCGACATCACCCTCGACGCGGCACAGGCCCGGGTCACGCCGGAGCAGGCCTTCAACCGGCTGCTGTACGGGGAACCCCGGATCCGGGTGGCGCAGACGGGGCGGGGGTTCACCGCAAACCCCATGATGTTGCAGGAGGGGGAGGCCGAGGTGGTCGCCGAGCGCGTCGTGAGCGTGTTGTCTTGCAGCCGCCCGGAGGACGCCGCGATCGATGACTGGGTGACGCCCCACCAGTGGGCGCTGGACAACCTGGTGCTCTAGGCCCGCCGTGGATGGTCGCGGCACGATCGCTGCCGGGCGACATGGCGGGCGCCCGGCGCAAGGCGCAAGGGGAGGTGTCATGATCATCGACTCGCACGCCCACATCTTTCCATTCCTGGGAACGCCGGCGGGGTTCGACTCTGTAGCGGAGCATATGCGCTTCCTGCAGTTCTATGTGGTGGGGCACAGCCAGCCCGTGCGGCGATTGCGCGACCACAGCGTCGTCGAGGCGCCGACCCTGGCGCGGTCGCCGCTCATCGGGCCGGAGCAGCTCACCGAGGTGAGCTTTCGCGTCGGGGAGAACGGCCGCTTCCTGTGGGACCACGACGGCGAGACGCTCTACACCCACTTTATGCCGCCCTCCCTGCAGACGAACAGCTGCCCGCCGGAGCTGCTCCTGGCGCAGCTGGCCTACGTGGGGGTGGACGCTGCAGTGCTGCAGAACGCGCACCTCTACGGCCGGCTGAACGAGTTCTTTGCCGCCGCCCAGGCGCGCTATCCGGACAAGCTCATCGCCCTGGCCGAGGTGGACGAGGTCAACGCCCACACCGAGGCAGAGCTGCGCGACCTGCGCGTCGCGATCCGCGACCTCGGACTGCGCGGCATCTACTATGCCAACCGCGGGTTCATGTTCGATCACTATCGCGTCAGCTTTGACGACCGGCGCTACCACGTGTTCTGGGAGACGGTACGCGAGCTGGGGATACCCGTGTTCTGGGAACTCGCCGGCGTCCCCGAGAACACCCGCGAGGCCTACCTGTGCGAGGTGGACCGCCTGCACCGCTGGGCCGAGCGCTACCCCGACATCCCGGCCATCTTGACCCACGGCATCGGCGGCGACCTCCTCCAAGAGCCGATTCCCGAGCCGCTGGAGAGGCTCCTCTCCCACGACCAGGTGCGCGTCGAGATCCTCTACCCCATCGGCTGGGGGCGGTCGCACGAGTACCCCTACCCCGAGTTACGCCCCACGCTGCGGGCGCTCTACGACCTGCTGGGTGGAGGGCGCCTCGTGTGGGGCTCGGACATGCCGAACGTCGAGCGCAACTGCACCTACCGGCAGTCGCTGGACTACCTGCGGCGTTACTGCCCGTTCATCCCGAGTCGCGACATGGAGCGCATCCTCGGCGGTAACCTGGCGGAGCTGTTCGGCCTCCGCTAGGCGGCGATTGTGCGCTGCGGCGAGATGGGCTATCCTGCGGACGCTCCTCACCGCTCGCCACGTTGCGGAGGGCGTGGGGAGGTCGCGGCCTCGATGGTGTCGACGGTTCGCATCGAAGGAGGGAGGTCAGCCATGGAGGGTGATCGAGGGCGTTCCGTGTATGAGGGCGTGGGGGTCAGACCCGTGATCAACGCCAGCGGGTTCCAGCTGACCATGCTCGGCGGCCAGATCCTCTCGCCGCGGGTGACGGCGGCCATGGAGCAGGCGAACGCGCACTTTGTGGACATGAAGGCGCTGCTGCGCTGCGCTGGCGAGGCGGTGGCGGGTCTGGTGGGCGCCGAGGCCGCCTACGTCACCACGGGGTGCTGTTCGGCCATGGCGCTGAGCGCCGCAGCGTGCATGGCGGGCACGGATCCGTCCCTGGCAGCGCAGCTGCCGGACACGCGCGGCATGCCGGACGAGATCCTCATCCAGGCCACGCAGCGCTACAAGTACGAGCGCTGCGTTACCGTGTCGGGCGCGCGGCTCGTGGAGGTGGGCGACGCCTCAGGCGTCAGCGCCGCGCAGCTCGAGGCGGCCATCAGCGAGCGCACGGCGGCCATCCTTGCGGTGGCGTCGCGGCCCGCCGGGTCACTGCCCCTGGAGGAGGTGCTGGCCATCGCCAAGCGGCGCGGCGTGCCGATCATCCTCGACGCGGCGGGACAGGTGTACCCTCCGGAGAGGCTCCAGCAGTTCCCGGCCATGGGGGTGGACATCACGACGCATTCGGCCAAGTACTTTGGCGGCCCCAACTCGACCGGCTTTCTCTGCGGCCGGCGCGACCTCGTCGAGGCGGCGGCGTACCACGGTTTCATCAGCTTTGAGTACGGCCCGCCCTTTACCATCGGGCGGCCGATGAAACTCGACCGGCAAGAGATCGTCGCCCTGGTGGAGGCGCTGCGCGAGTGGCTCACCATGGACCACCGGGCGCGCTTTGCCGCCTACGCCGAGCGCGCCGAACGCCTGCGCCGCTGCCTGGACGACATCCCCGGAGTCGCGGCGGCCCTCGACGGCGATCCCGTGACGGGCGTCCGGGTCACGCTGGACGAGGCGGCCATCGGCGCCCCCCTCGCCGAGATCGTCCGGGAGCTACACGAGGGCGAGCCGAGCGTCTGGCTGCACTATGACGACGCCGCCTACGTGCGGGCCCAGCCGGGGGGCACCATGCGCTTCTCCGTCATGACTCTGGTGGAGGGGGACGAGGAGCGGCTGGCGGCGCGGCTGCGCGAGGTGGTCACCCGTTGACGCGCTCACCCGCAACCTGAGCCCCGACATCGCATCGAAAGGAGTGCCACCTTGCTGCAGAATCGAGTAGCCATCGTCACGGGAGGGGGGCGCGGCATCGGGCGCGCCATCGCGCGGCGTTTCGCCGCCGAGGGGGCGCGGGTCGTCATCGCCCAGCGCGACGTCCTCAGCGGCGAGGCCACCTGCGCCGAGATCATCGCCGCCGGTGGCGAGGCGCTGTTCGTGCCCACCGACGTCGCCCGCCGCCAGGACGTAGAGGCGATGGTCGACGCCGCGCTGCGCGCTTACGGCACGGTGGACGTGCTGGTGAACAACGCCGCGCGCACCGGCGAGAACGGCCCCTTCCTGGAAGTCGCCCCGGAGGTGTGGGACGACGTCATCGCGACGAACCTCACGGGGGTGTTCCTGTGCGCCCAGGCGGTGGGGCGGGTGATGGCGCGCGCCGGCCGGGGCAGCATCATCAACGTCTCCTCGACGAATGGGCTGGTGCCCCAGCCGCGCTGCTGCGCCTACGGCGCCGCCAAGGGGGGCGTGGAGATCCTGACGCGCAGCATGGCGACGGACCTGGCGCCCTACGGCATCCGGGTGAACGCCATCGCGCCGGGGCCGATCCAGTCGCGCGCGCCGGACGACGCCCCGCCGCAACCGTCGGAGGCGACGCTGCTGGGGCGGGCAGGGCTACCGGCGGAGGTGGCGGCGGTGGCGGTGTTCCTGGCGTCGGAGGAATCGAGTTTCATCACCGGGGAGCGCATCGCGGTGGACGGGGGGCTGCTGGTGAACGCCTATCGCCTCTACGGCGGGCGCGCCCCGAAGCAGGGGCCCGCCGCAGAGTGAGTCGAGGTCCCTCGCCCCGCTCGGGCCGACAGAGTATCCCCTCGCCCCAGTACTCTGGGGCGAGGGCAGGGTGAGGGGGCCGCGCGCCGAAGCAGGGGCACGCTGCAGTGCGAGTCAAGGTCCCTCGCTGCGCTCGGGACGACGGTGTCCCCTCGCCCCGGTACCCCGGGGAGAGGGCAGGGTGAGGGGACAGCGTGGGGGACGCTCTATCCCAGCGCCCCCGCGGCCTCTAGCCCATCCGCGACATCGCCGAGTTCCACGGCCTCCAAGCGCTCGCGCGTCGGCCGGCCGTCGGCGGGGTTCCACCCGCGCAGGCGATAGTACGTCTCGAGCATCGGCGCGAACCGCTCCAGGTCGAGCACCACGCCGTCGGTAAAGGCCGGCAGCGTCAGGCTCTCGGCCGTCGCCCAGTCTACGGCGCGCGAGCGCCCAAAGTAGCGCACGTCGATGGCGCGCAGCAGGTTGGCGACGCGCTCGCCGGCATGATGGAGCTGCTCCTCGCACGTCTCGAGCCCCGTGCAGGCCGCGAACAGCTTGGCCATGAGGGCGGTATCTGCCATGTGGTCGTCCGTCAGCATGGAAAAGACGCGCGGGTGCTCATAGTCGCACAGAATCAGCGACTCCATGAGCATGGCGCGGTCATAGTGCCAAATGGCGGGGATCGCCTTGCTCTCGGGCCGCTCGTAGGCGAGGGTGGGGTCGGCGACGTCCGGCTCGCCATAGACCCTGCCGCAGACGGCGCGGGCCTCCTCCATCGATAGGGGACCGCGGTGCGGCCCGTGCTCGGGCAGGTAGGCCAGCACGTGCGTGGAGTAGCCGTGGGTGGCGTCGCTGGCCGGGTCGCGCGTATCGGTGCACCACTGTAACACCGGCACCAGCCAGAACGGGAAATAGATGTCTCCGCCCGTCCCCCAGTGGCCGTTCCAGTGGTTCGTCTCGCCGCAGCGCCGCGGATAGATGCGGTCGACGAGTTCCAGCCCCTGGCCGCCAAAGAGGACCTCCGCGGCGCGACAGGCGCCCTCCGCCAAGGCGTCGCCCAGCTCTCCCTCGCGCAGGGCGATCATCTGCACCAAGCGCGTGGTCAGCGCCCCGGACCACGGGGCGATCTGGTTCAGCGCGGTGATCTCCCCCTGGGGCACGGGGATCTCGAGGCCGTCGATGGCGTCGATGAGGCCGTGCTGCCGGCACATCTGCAGCCAGGGAATGATGCCAAAGGCGATCTCCCAGCCATTCAGGCCATAGTCGCTGACCATGGCGCGTGTCTCGATGTGCGCCCGGAGTGACGTGCTGCGAAAGCCGTAGCACATCATCTCGACGGTATGGGTGCCCGCCGTCGCCTCGCCCGGCACGTTCATCATGAGCTGCCCGCCACACTGGGTGATACAGAACCCGCACTTGCGGCGCCGCGCCATGACCTCGGGGCCGTCCTGGCGCCGGCGCGGTGGGGCGCCACCCGGAGCCGCCGGCCGCAGCCCCTCGCGGCTGGCGTGGAGGCACAGCTCCATGAGGCGCTGCGGGTCCGCCACCGCTACGCCCCCCGTGCCCCGCACCGCCACCGCCTTGAGGT
>ENA-UOUL01001554-UOUL01001554.1-bioreactor-metagenome-genome-assembly--contig:-NODE-1554-length-31269-cov-5.429309_pt1 | contig 31269 bp, 31 predicted proteins | sample MGYA00249838_ERZ747220 | MGnify/ENA primary metagenome ERZ747220 (study PRJEB28778, sample SAMN05720191) | bioreactor metagenome | isolation source: Anaerobic biogas reactor | place: USA:Washington... | reverse complement strand
CTTTGGGGTGAAGAAAGCTATTTAATTGACCGGGAACTGGAAAGGATTGCAGCGATTATAGGTCAGGAAAGTGGCGAAGAAGTGGAAACTATTTATCTGGACGCAGATGAGCTGAATGCCTATGAATTACTGGAAGCCCTGCAATTCAGTCCTTTATTTTCCTTGCAGAGGCTGGTGGTAATAAAGAGGCCCTGGTGGTTGGGAAAAGCCAAACGACGGGGGGGTAAAACCGCCGAAATAGAGAAAATATTCTTAGATTACCTGCAGCAGGATATGGAGGGACAGGTACTGGTACTGACAGCCAATGAACATAGTACTACTAATCCCCTGGTAAAGATACTGGATCGTGAGGCCACCGTAATCGCTTGCAAATCCCTCGGCAGCCAGCATCTGTCGGAATGGATTAATAAGGAGTTCGCTTCCCGTGGTTTGAAGGTAGAAAAGTCCGCCGCCAACCTGATGGCGAAAAGCGGACAGGATATGTATTACCTGCAAAATCTCATTGATAAAACCGCCTTACTGGTAAAGGGGCGGCCGGTAAAAATTGCCGATATTGAAGGAGAACTGGAGACAAAAACTGAAATCAAGGTATTCAAGTTGAGTGATGCTTTATTGAAGCGTAACCTGAAAGCCTCTTTCCAGGCCTATAATCAACTGTTGGTTCAGGGAGAACACCCGATTTTATTTCTTTATATTATTGTGCGCCAGTTCATGGCCCTGGCCAGGGTCAAATACTATAATGAAAAATCATATGGCAGCAAGGAAATAGTGGCACAGACAGGTTTGCATGAATTCATGGTAAAGAAAATGTTGGATAATGCCCGCAATTTTAGCTGGGATGAGTTGTGGCAGTTATTTCAAATATTTTTGCAAACGGATGTTAAATTTAAGAGCAGCAGCCTGGATGATAAAATGCTCATGGAGGCCCTGATAGTGGAAATCTGCAGCAAGAGGTAAAAAATAAGAACCTGCCCGGAGACAGGTTCTTGCTTACTGGCTAATACTATTCAGCTTTTTACTCAAAGCTGATTTTTTTCTGGCTACATTATTCTTATGAAGTATTCCTTTGGTGATGCTCCTATCTAAAAGGGAGGTTACCTGCAACAGTTTGTTGCTGGCTGTATCCAAATCCTCCGCAATTATTGCATTTTCATAATTCTTTATTGCCGTTTTCAGCTTACTTTTATAAGCTTTATTTCTGAGCCGGTTGGCTTCTGCCCTGCGGGCTCTTTTGGCGGGGGTTTTACTTTTGGCCACACTTTCACCTCCTTGTAAGTTGAAGACTAACAGGAATACTATAGCACTCCCCAAATTAAATTGCAAGTATTAGTATGGTGCCAGGCACTTAAGTTGTTAAGTTATATTTTACCTCGTTTAAGCATCGGAAGAAACTGCGTAGTAGTTTTAACACAGCGCTGCAATGAGGTGGGGAATTGGAAAACTGCCGCCTGTTTCGCAAATATGTAGCAGCCGCTTAATAAAGCAGAGGATATATTTTGCCTCGTTATATTAGAGCCCGTAATAAAGGAAAGACTATATTAAAAAGAACCGGGTTCTAATTATCTCTTGTCCACCATAAATTTAATAAGATATTTGATGGTGGGGTGGACAGGGTGCACAAGCATTATTTTAGGGCTTTCATAAAAGGAATCTTCCTTATGCAATTATTTTTATTGGTTTTGATAACCGGGGTTAGTGCTGAGATTAGCAGCCCCTATCTTGGGAAGATGCCTGCTTTCAATGTGCAGAATATCTTGCTGCCTTTTAAAAAAATTGAGCTGGATAAAAAGCAGGCAGCCAGTCTCTTCCGGGAAGTAAATGTGGTTTTTGCCGGAGAAAAGACTTCTTTTCCTATGACGAGGCATTATTTTAAGGAAAAGATGCCGGAAGAATTGATGATATCCAGTATCCAGGCCCTGGCCTATGGCCGCAGCGAAGAAGATCTCAGGGAGAACGAGGGGGAGAACGAGGTTCAATTGCCCGAAGTTGAGCCGGAGCCGCTGGAGGAGAGCCGGGATATTGATTATAGCAGCTTTTTTAAAGACTGCAAGGTAGTATTTTACTGTACCCATAGTGCCGAATCCTACATTCCTGATAGTGGGAAGGCCCGTTGCGACGGGCAAAGGGGATTGGTTAATGAGGTGGCCAGGAGTATTAGTGAATCATTAAGCAAACGGGGACTGCCGGCTGAATTCGAAGACCGGATTCATGATTTTCCCGATTATAACAAGAGTTATACCAACTCCCGGGTAACGGTACAAAAAATACTCCAGTCCAATAATAAATTGCTGGCCTTGTTTGATATTCATCGCGACAGCATACCCGGTCTGGAAAAAGCCGAGACCGTGGAAATAGATGGAAAGGAAAGCGCCCGTATTTTAATAATTGTCGGAACCGATGAGCGTAAAAGCCATCCGGAATGGCGGAAGAACCTGGAATTTGCCCAGGAAATCTATCGTCAGGGGGAAAAGAAATATCCCGGTCTGATAAAAGGAATCAGAACCAAGGCCGGGACTTATAACCAGGAGTTTTTCCCCCGGGCCTTGCTGCTGGAGTTTGGCGGTGATTTGAACTCTTTAGCTGAAGCCCGCTATGCAGGAATGCTTTTTTCTGATATCTTAATCGAAGTGCTAAAGGAGGATTTATAATTCGGATGCTAAAGTTAAAGCGGTTCTTTTTGCTCTTTATTTTGCTAGTACTATTTATCGGTGGGCTAAATCTCAGCAATCAGGGAATAAACCATCTTACTCTGGACAATCGCGGCCCGGTATTTGCCTGTAATTACGAGCAGGGTAGTTTAAATTTACAGTTATTATCCCAGGATTATAAAGTGTCCCCGGAGCTGGTGAATTACGAGTGGCAGCTTTTGCGGCAAACTGCAAAAAACCAGGGTCAGCAGGCAGTTCAATATTTGAATAAATCATGGCTTATATTTAAGGCGATATTTCTCTAAATCGCTCCTGCTTGGTTAGTAAGAAAAGTGAGGAGTGAGGAGTAAGGGGTGAGGGGTTAATTTTTTTCTACTACATCTTACTATTCAAGCCTCTACCAGCTCACTTTTCATCGGTGGTTGTGGCCCCTGGCCATCAGTGTTCGGCAAATTGAGGGGTGAGGAAAACAGGGGGACAAGGCAGACAACACAAAAGAACCGTCCCCTTGTGTTGGTTACAGAGGGGTGAGGAAAACAGGGGGACAAGGCAGACAACACAAAAGAACCGTCCCCTTGTGTTAGCGGCATCAATATTGGAGTTGATAGTATTTGAGCGAAAGGGGAAGAAATGTAGCCCGGGCCGCAGTTCTGCTCATGATCACGGTAATACTATCGAGGATATTGGGCTATGGCCGGGAAGTAGCCCTTTACACTCTATTTGGACAGGATTATATTACTGATGCCTACCGGGCCGCCTTTTCCATACCGGATTTCATTTATATGTTACTGGTGGGCGGAGCTTTGAGCTCTGCTTTTATCCCAGTTATCTCTACTTTTGTGGCTCGCGATCAGGAAGAGGATGCCTGGCGCTCCGCCAGCATTGTATTAAACTATGTGCTTTTGCTGATGCTCTTTATTATGGCCCTGGCCTATCTGTATACCCCGCTATTAATGAAGATACTGGTTCCCGGCTTGCCTGCCCAGTACAGTGAACTGGCGGTATATCTTACCCGCATCATGTTCATTCAAACCTTTTTCATGGCTCTCAACGGGATGGCCATGGGGATATTAAATTCATTCCATCATTTCTGGGCTCCAGCCTGGGGAAGCCTGCTTTACAATCTGGTGATTATTGTGGTGGGAGTTGGACTGGAGAAGCATTTGGGTATTACTGCTTTTTCCCTGGGAGTGGTTCTCGGTGCTGTTGCCAACTTTATGGTGCAGATTCCCGCCCTGCGCCGCCTGGGGATGAAATACTATTTTTCTTTTGACTATAAAGACCAGGGCTTTCAGGAAATAATCCGGCTCATGGTGCCGGTTTTAGCTGGGCTGGGAGCAGTACAAGTAAGTCTTTTCGTGACCCAGAACCTGGCTTCGGGCCTGGCTGCAGGGACTGTAAGCGCGCTAAGCCTGGCTCAGCGGATAGTAAATCTTCCTCTGGGAATTTTTGCGGTATCTTTGGGAGTAGCGATTTTCCCCACCTTAACCCACCTGGCGGCCCGCGGAGAAATAGCCCAGTTTAAACGCAGCAGTTCCCTGGCCATAAGAGCCGTATTTTTACTCACCATCCCGGCTTCTCTTGGCTTGATGGCCCTGGGTGAGCCGATAATTAGACTACTTTTTGAGCAGGGGCGATTTTCTGCTACGGCGGTAGCCATAACCAATGAAGCTCTTTTCTTTTATTGTTTTGGCCTTTTTGCCTACTCTTCTTTGCAGGTTCTAAACCGCAGTTTTTATGCTTTGCATGATTCTTTTACCCCGGTTGCAGCTGCTTTTATCACTATAGTTGCTAATATCCTGCTTTCTTTAAACCTGGTGGCTACTATGGGGCATAAAGGTCTGGCCCTGGCCTATTCGCTATCGGGATTGGCTGGGTTCATCTTTTTGATGCTGGCTTTACGAAAAAAACTGGGCCAACTGGGAGGAGGCAGGATTGTCGGCAGTTTCCTCATTTCCCTGGGGGCCTCCCTGGTGATGTGGTCTCTGCTGCGTTTGTTTACAGAAAGAATGCTAGTGTTTTGGCCGTTGATGGGCAAGCTGCAGCTTCTGATGCTAGTAGGCGGGGGAGTATTTTTCGGCGCTATTGTCTATGGCCTTATTATTTATCTCTTTAAACTGGAAGAGTCTCAATTACTGCTTAATATGCTCCGGCATCGCCTGTCGAAAAACTCTTAAACCCCCATCAATTGAACCGCGGTGCTTAATCAGTTATAATTTGAGAAGCTCTGAAATCGGAAGACGGAGGACGGAATGGTTGCCAGACGCCGGGAGAGGGAACGGTAGTTTAGCGATTGTTCAACTATTGTTCAACCATCGTTCAACTATTGTATTAGCAAAGTAAGGCGTTTAAGTTGTTTCCTACTACACCTTACTATTCATAAAACACCTGGAGGTTAAAATTTGCAGAAGAATATTAGGAATTTCAGTATTATAGCTCATATAGATCACGGTAAGTCCACCCTGGCGGACCGTCTGCTTCATTTGACCGGGGCGCTCAGTGACCGGGAAATGAAAGAACAGTTTTTAGACAAGATGGAGCTGGAAAGGGAAAAGGGCATTACTATAAAGCTTAAACCGGTGAGACTCAATTACCGGGCCCGGGATGGGCAGGAATATATTCTTAATCTGATTGATACCCCGGGTCATGTTGATTTTTCTTACGAGGTTTCGCGCAGCCTGGCTGCCTGTGAAGGAGCCTTGCTGGTAGTTGATGCCTCCCAGGGGATAGAAGCCCAGACCCTGGCCAATGTCTATATGGCCATGGATCTGGATTTGGAAATAATAGGGGTAGTTAATAAAATCGACCTGCCCGGAGCGGAACCGGAAGTAGTGAAACAGGAGATGGAAAATGTACTGGGGCTGGACCAAGATGAAGTTTTGCCTATTTCGGCCAAACTAGGTACCGGAGTAGAAGATGTCCTGGAAGCGATAGTGGAGAGGATTCCCCCTCCTTCAGGCGATAAGGAAGCAGCTTTAAAGGCCTTGATATTCGACTCCTATTTTGACCCGTACAAGGGGGCCATATCCTACATCCGGGTAGTAGAGGGTGAACTGCGCCAAGGTGACATGATTCGTATGATGTCCAGCGGCAAGGAATATGAGGTAGACGAAATAGGAGTCTTGTCCCCATATATGACCGAGGTTGAAGTTTTGAGCTCAGGTGAAGTAGGCTATGTGGCGGCGGGAATGAAAAATGTAAATGATACCCGGGTTGGCGATACCATCACTGGGGCCAGGCGGGCAGCCCCGGAGGCATTATCAGGATATCAAGAGGTAAAGCCTATGGTATATTGCGGGCTTTATCCCCTGGAGAATAGCGAATTTGAGCGTCTGCGCGATGCGCTGGACCGCTTAAAACTAAACGACGCTTCCCTTTTTTATGAACCAGATAACTCTGATGCTTTAGGCTTTGGCTTCCGCTGCGGCTTTTTGGGCCTTTTGCACCTGGAGATCGTCAAGGAGAGACTAGAAAGAGAATATGACTTAAGCCTGCTGGCTACGGCTCCCAGTGTAATATACCGGGTACTGCTGACTGATGGCAGTGAACTTATGGTGCAAAACCCCACCCACTGGCCTCCCCCGCAGAAAATTGACCGGGTGATGGAACCCTATGTCAAAGCTTCTATAATGGTTCCCAACGATTATGTAGGGACGATAATGGAACTCTGCCAGGAAAAGAGAGGCAGTTTTATTACCATGGAATACTTGACCTCCCACCGGGTAGTTATTAATTATAGATTGCCCCTGGCGGAGATTCTCTATGATTTTTTTGATGCCTTGAAATCGCGAACCCGCGGCTACGCTTCATTGGACTACGAATTTCATGGTTTTGACACTTCAGATTTGATCAAACTGGATATCATGCTTAATGGAGAAGTAGTAGATGCCTTGAGTTTTATTGTTCATGAGGACAAGGCCTATTACCGGGCGCGGGCTATTGTAAACAAATTAAGAAAGATAATACCTCGCCAGATGTATGAAGTAGCCATTCAAGCAGCAATCGGCAACCGGATTCTAGCCCGAGAAAACATCAAGGCCATGCGCAAGGATGTTTTGGCTAAATGTTACGGTGGCGATATAACCCGTAAAAAGAAGCTATTAGAGAAACAAAAAGAGGGAAAAAAACGGATGAAGCAGATTGGCCGGGTCGAAGTACCCAAAGATGCCTTTATGACTGTACTGGACATTGAAAATGATTAATGATGAATTATTAATGAAAACGAGAAGATAAGGTGAATAGTGAGAGCCATATTATGAAGAAAAAGCCTGTCGGGCTATACATTCATATACCCTTCTGCCTGAAAAAATGCGGCTATTGCGATTTTTATTCCCTGCCGCTCCAATCCCCGGCCCAGCTTCAGAGCTATACTGATGCTATACGGCTGGAAATAGAAAAGCTTGCGACCTTGTTTTCGGACAGCATCATCTTAAGCATTTACCTGGGAGGAGGCACCCCCAGCCTGCTTGGCCTGGAGCAACTGCAGAGCATAGTGGAGGCGGTTGCTTATAATTTTAATGTTAGCAGTAATGCTGAAATAAGCCTGGAAATGAATCCAGCCACAAGGAGAGAAGGCTTTCTAAGAGGAATTCTGGCGGCTGGTGTAAACCGGATTTCCCTGGGGATACAGAGTTTTTCCCCGGAGGAGCTACGGGTATTGGGTCGTGTTCACGGTTACTACGAAATAATGCAAAGCATAGAGGCCTTGCATAAAGAAGGATGCCAAAATTTTAATCTGGATTTGATTTATGGTATACCGGGACAAAGCCTGGAATCCTGGCAAAGGAGCCTGGAACTGGCGGTTTCCTGCGGACCGCAACACATTTCCGCCTATCTTCTGCAGTTGGATGAGAGCACCGCAATGGCCCGGGCTATAGAAAACGCTCAGATTGAACTGCCGGGTGAAGAAAGTGAAAACGCCATGTACCACCTGGCTTTGGATTACCTGCCCGAAAAGGGATTCAAGCATTACGAAATCTCTAACTTCTGCCAGGATGGTTTTGAGTGCCGGCACAACCTAAACTATTGGTGCGGCAGGGATTATATAGGGATAGGAGCGGGAGCAGTATCTTGCATCGACCGGCAAAGATATCGGAATCGACCGTTTTTAGAGGGGTACCTGATGAGCATGGAGGCAGGGCGGGAGGCGCCAGTAGAAATACTGGAGCAAATGAGCGCTAAGGAGAAAATGCGGGAAGAAATAATACTGGCTTTAAGACTCTGCGATGGAATAGATTTAGCGCAGTTTGCTGCTAGATATCAGCTGGATTTCAGAGAACGATTTGCAGTTGAAATTGAAGACGCAGAACAAAAAGGCCTGTTAAAACTGGAAAATGACCGGCTTTGTTTAACCAGAAGGGGGTATTTTCTCTCCAATCAGGTTTTTTGCCGTTTTATATGATGATCCCCAGACTTGACAAAGGATTTTGCAGGTGATATTTTCATATTAATAGCGTTTAGCACTCAATAGAGGAGAGTGCTAACAGGCGGTGACAATTATGACCCTGGATGAAAGAAAAAAGAAAATACTGGAATCCATTATCCGTGACTATGTGGAAACGGCAGAACCGGTAGGTTCCCGGGCCATGGTAAAAAAGCATGATTTAAAAATAAGTGCAGCGACAGTAAGAAATGAAATGGCAGATCTTGAAGACATGGGCTACCTGGAGCAGCCGCACACCTCCGCAGGTCGCATTCCTTCCGAAAGAGGCTTTCGTTATTATGTGGATTGCATGATGGAAAAAGAGCCTCCCGGAGAGAGGGAATACGCTTTATTGCAGCAGTTATTTGAACAGAATATAGAAGATTGGGAGCAGGTGATTTTAGGGATTGCTCATTTTCTATCCCAGATGACCCGCTATGCTTCCTTTGTTATTGTACCATCAGTAAAATTCACTGAATTTCGCAACCTGCAATTGGTTCCCCTGGATAAAGGAAAAGCCCTGCTCTTGCTGGTATGCGATATGGGGGTAATAATGCATCGTATGATTAGTATCCCTGAATTAATTTCATCCCAGGATTTGCAGGCTATTACCGGCTCATTTAACCAAGCCTTCAGAGGTAAGCGGCTGGAGGAAGTGAAAAGAAGCGATTTGCAACTCATAAGGGAGAACCTCAGCCAGCGGCGTAGAATAATTGATAATGCCCTGGAAGCTATAGATAACCTGTTGCAAAACTCCTGCGATGAAAAGGTAATGGTTAGCGGTGCCCTCAATATACTTAATGAACCTGAGTTTAAAGATATGGAAAAACTAAAACGAATACTGAATGTTTTAGAAGAAGACGATTCGCTGCGGCAAATTATTCCTGGGGAACTGGGAGAAGCAGTTGACATTAAGATTGGACGGGAGAACCCGTTGGAAGATATCAAGGAAATGAGTCTGGTGGTAGCAGGGTATAAGTCTTTTGGCGAGCTGGGTAAGATAGGAGTGATAGGCCCGGTGCGTATGGAATACTGGAAAGCCGTAGGTACGGTAGAAACGGTGCGGGATATTATAGAAGAATATCTCAAGGGCTTAGGCTAGGGGGATGTATTATCCCCTTCAAACAAAGGAGGGAAATATGTCGGAAAACAAGCTGGCCAGACAAGAGAAATCAGATGACCGATTCCAGGCCCTTTTGAGCAATGCTAATGCTTCCCGGGCCATCTCGCAGGCGGTGGAAGGCACCATTGGCCCCAAGGGCCTGGATATTATGATGGTGGATAGATTTGGTGATGTGGTTATCAGCAACGATGGGGTAACCATATTAAAGCTGATGGAAGTCAATCACCCTGCGGCCCGTATGATAATAAACACCGCTCGAGCCCAGCAATCAGAGGTAGGGGATGGGACCACCACGGCTACCATTATTGCCGCTGCGCTGGTAGCCGAGGGAGTAGAACAGGTACTGAAAGGGGTACCGGTTACCCGAGTAATTGAAGGTATAGAACAAGGGATAGCTGCTGCTCTGAACCTGGTGAATAAGCAAAGCCGGGCAGTGGAGTCCCTGGACGATAAAGTATTGTTTAGTATTGCCGAAGTAGCCGGAAGGGGCAAGCGGGATCTTGCCCGCCTGGTTATCAAGGGAGCGCAGCTGGTAGGGAAAAAGAAGCTTTTGGACCGGGACTACAAGTTTGCCGATGCGGTTGTGGCCCGGGAACTGGCTCCCAGCCAGGTTTTCCGTGGAGTTTTACTTAACAAGGAACCCGTGAACAAGGATATGCCCGCAGTTTTGGAAAATTCTCTGATATTGGTTATAGACGATGCCCTGGGGCCCGAAGAAATCGAACGGGAAGCTATGAAAAGCGAGAGTGGTTTCCAGTATTATTTGCAGGCCCGGGCCAACTACGAAGAAAACCTGCGTAAAATTGCCGAACTGGGCGTAAAAATGGTAGTGGTCGACCGCGGTATTGATGATATGGCGGAAGAGTTTCTGACTGATGCAGGAATAATGGCGGTACAGAGGGTATCTTCCCGGGAAATCGAGAAACTTTGCCAACATACCGCTGCTAGGAAGATAAAAAGGAACGGTCTCAACCGGGATTTGGATAGCCTTAAGGGATATTTAGGCAAAGCCCGGATGGTTAAAGTAGATGAGAAGCTGCAGCATATATATATATATGATGGCAAGGGAGAGAGTTGGACCACCGTTCTCATCGGTGCTGCTACGGAAGAAGTGGTGGAAGAGCGCGAACGCATGGCCAAAGATGCCGCTGCCGCTGTGCAGGCCGCAGTACAGGGAGGGGTGGTTCCCGGGGGAGGGGCCACGGAGGTTTGGTTGGCAGCACATATGGAGGGAGTAGCCAGGGAGCTGGAAGGCATGGCCTCTTTTGGCGTGAATTGTGTTAAAGAAGCCTTGCTCAAGCCGTTTTCCTGTTTGATAAGCAATGCCGGTTTCAACCCGCTGGAAAAGCTGGGGGATGTGGTGGTGGCCCAGAGAAAGAACGGCAGTGATTCCATCGGGATTGACTGTGAAAAGGGCAAATTGATGGATATGATGCGCCAGGGTATAGTTGATCCCACCCCGGTAAAGATTCATGCTATCCAAGCAGCAGGTGAGGTGGCAGTAGCAATTCTCAGGATAAATACCATTATTAAAATGAAAAATGATCCGGAACATTCGGAAAACACAGAGAACTGGGATTAGAGGTGATAAATTATGACTAAGGAAGAACTTGAATTGGAAGAACAAGGGCAAGGGATAATCGAAAGCGTTGAACCATCCGCAACTGTGGAAGGTGGAGAAATCCAGGCTCTTAAGGAAGAATTAACCAGGCTACAGGTAGAAAAACAAGAGAACTATGATCTATATTTGCGGGCGCTGGCCGAGAAGGAGAACATTAAAAAGCGAGCTGGACGGGAACGAGAGGAATATATAAAATTTGCCACCCTGCCCTTGATTAAAAAACTACTGCTGGTTATAGATGACCTGGACCGGGCTTTGGATGTTTCCCATGCCAATCAGGATTTGGAAGCCTTGAACAAAGGAGTGGAAATGATAGCCCGGAAATTGCATGAATTAATAAAAAACGAAGGTGTAGAGGCGATTGAAGCCGTGGGTAAGCCCTTCGATCCCGTGTATCACCAGCCGCTGATGGTGGAAGGCAGCAGTGAAGAGCAGGAGAACATGGTAATTGAGGAGTTTCAGAAGGGCTACATAATGCATGGCCGGGTTATTCGCCCCAGCCTGGTTAAAGTTAGCAACAGCTAGTTCCCCCTGAAGAGCCGGGAGAAAGGGGGAATGAGTGTATAGATATGCAAAATAATCTTTGATATCCAAATCTCTCCTTTATGGGAGTTACTAGCTTAGATTATTATTGGAGGTGTGGCAAATGGGCAAGGTTGTAGGAATAGACCTTGGTACAACTAACTCAGTAATAGCCGTAATGGAAGGAAATGAAGCCAAAGTAATAAGCAATGCCGAAGGGGAAAGAATTACCCCCTCGGTGGTGGGGTTTTCCAAAAACAATGAAAGACTGGTGGGGAGGATAGCTAAACGCCAGGCCATAACCAATCCGGACCGAACGGTATTATCCATTAAAAGAAAAATGGGTACCGATTATAAAGTTGAAATAGATAATAAAAAATATACTCCCCAGGAAATATCGGCTATGGTTTTGCAGAAGCTAAAAACTGATGCAGAAGCCTATCTGGGTGAAAAGATTACCCAGGCGGTAATCACCGTTCCCGCTTATTTTACCGATTCCCAGCGGCAGGCAACCAAAGATGCGGGGAAAATAGCCGGGCTGGAAGTTCTGAGGATTATCAATGAACCTACCGCTGCAGCTCTGGCTTACGGGCTGGATAAGGATGAGAACCAGACCATCCTGGTATTTGACCTGGGTGGAGGTACTTTCGACGTGTCCATATTGGAAATCGGCGATGGGGTTTTTGAGGTCAAGGCTACCAGCGGCAACAATCGCCTGGGGGGCGATGATTTTGACGAGAGAATTATTAACTGGCTGGTAGAGGAATTCAAAAAAGAACAGGGAGTAGACCTTAGAAATGATAAGATGGCCATGCATCGCCTCAAGGAAGCGGCGGAAAAAGCTAAACATGAGCTTTCCGGGGTGATGAGCACCGATATCAACATTCCTTATATAACGGCCACCCAGGAAGGACCGTTGCATCTGGAAAAATCCTTGACCCGGGCCCGGTTCGAAGAAATGACCGCTGACCTGGTGGAAAAAACCATGGGGCCTGCCCGCCAGGCTATGAAAGATGCCGGTCTGAAGACCAACGAATTAGATAAGGTAATACTGGTAGGGGGCTCCACCAGAATACCGGCGGTACAGGAGGCAATAAAGAACATTACCGGCCGGGAACCCTTTAAAGGAATAAACCCGGATGAAGTTGTGGCGGTTGGGGCCGCTATTCAGGCCGGGGTTTTAACCGGTGAAGTCACTGATGTGGTGTTGCTCGATGTTACTCCTCTCTCCCTGGGAATTGAGACTCTGGGGGGGGTATTTACCCGAATAATTGACCGTAATACCACTATTCCCACGGCCAAGAGCCAGGTATTTACTACTGCAGCGGATAACCAGACCTCAGTGGACATTCATGTGCTGCAGGGGGAAAGAAAGATGGCTGGCAACAATGTTACCCTGGGGAGATTCCAGTTAAGCGGAATACCTTCAGCCCCTCGCGGAATACCACAGATTGAAGTAAAATTTGATATAGATGTCAATGGAATAGTAAATGTGACTGCCAAAGATACAGCCACCGGCAAGGAACAAAGAATCACCATAACCTCTTCCAGCGGCCTGAGCGATGAGGAAATCGACCGTATGGTAGAAGATGCCGAAAAGTTTGCCGAGGAAGATGAGAAACGGCTGGAGGAAATCGAAGCCCGCAATGCGGCGGATAGTATGATATACCAAGCGGAAAAGACCGTTAAGGAAAACAGCGAAAAAATAGATGAGGAATCCAAAAAAGAGATTGAAGCGGCCCGCGATGAGCTGAAAACGGCTCTGGAGAGCGACGATATCGAGGATATAAAGAAGAAAACCGAGTCTTTGACCGAGGTAATTTTCAAATTTACCACCAAAATGTATGAAGAAGCCGCCAAAAATGCGGAAGCCGGTGCAGGTCCTTCTGATGCTGGCGATGGCGAAGTTTTTGATGCTGACTACAATGTGGCAGATGACGATAAAAAGGAAGACTAGTTTTCTGCTGCCAGGGCATATTTTACTAGGGGGAGAGGGTGATACCCGGCGATTTCCGTCGTTCGGGTAGGCCTGTTTTTCAGGAAGGTGGGAAAGGATGTCCGCAAAGCGTGATTACTATGAAGTTTTAGGCATTTCTCAAAATGCCAGTGCCGAAGAAATAAAGAAAGCTTACCGGCAGAAAGCCCGGAAACTGCATCCCGATGTTAACCGGGACGATCCCCAGGCAGAAGAGAAATTCAAAGAGGTCTCCGATGCCTATGAAGTCTTAAGTGACCCCCAAAAAAGGGAACTGTATGATCGCTTCGGGCATGATGCTTTTGACCCGTCACGCAACGGAGCAGGCGGCTTCGGCGGTTTTGGCGGCTTCGGCGGTTTCGATGATATGGGTGGTGGTTTTGGGGATATATTTGATATATTCTTCGGCGGCGCCGGAACCCGCAGAAGAACCGGTCCACAACGGGGTGCCGACCGCGAGGTACGCCTGGAAATAAATTTTGAGGATGCCGTTTTTGGCATAGAAAAGGAGATCGAAATATCCCGGATGGAACGCTGTGAAAAGTGCAAAGGCAGTGGGGCGGAACCAGGCTCCGAGGTTAAGACCTGTCCTACTTGCCGGGGCACGGGGCAGCAGCGGACCGTGCAAAACACTCCTTTTGGCCGCTTTGAGACTTCTCGGCCGTGCAGCCAGTGCCGGGGCGAAGGTAAGATTATTGAAAAGGCCTGTTCAGCCTGCAAGGGTAACGGAGAACAAAGGAAAAACAGAAGAATTGATATTAGGATTCCAGCCGGTATTGACAGTGGTTCGCGTCTTCGCGTTCAGGGCGAAGGGGAGCAAGGTATAAGAGGGGGACCATCGGGAGACCTTTATATTACGATACTGGTTCGACCTCATGCTTCCTTTAAAAGAGAGGGTTATAACCTGATATGCAAGCTGCCGATTGATTTTGTGCAGGCAGCCCTGGGAACCGAAGTTGAAGTTCCACTACTGGGTGGCGCGGTTCATTTGTTGCATATTCCGGAAGGGACCCAGCCGGGGGATATTATAACGGTAAAAGGAAAAGGTATTCCCCACCTGCATAGTCATCGTAACGGGGACCTCAAGGTGCAAATTGAGGTCAAAATTCCTCGCAAGCTAAGCCGCAGGCAAAGGGAAATTCTCCTGCAGTTTGCGGAGGAAAGTGATGAAAAAGGAGGAAAGAAAGGCCTATTCGAAAAATTCAAAGATGCTATGGGATAGAGGGTGTAGTGGAATGAAATGGAAAGAAATCGCTGTTCTGACCGAAGGAATTTGTATTGAAGCAATAGCTGGAATCTTCCACCGGCTCGGTTCTGGTGGAGTAGTTATAGAAGACCCGCAGGCGGCCAGGAAATATGAAAACCAGGAGGAATGGAACCCCAATTTGGTTTCGCCGGACTTTCTCGATCACGAGTTTGTGCTCATTAAAGCTTATTTTATGGAAGAACGGGAAGTTATGGAGGAGTTGCAAAGCTGCCTGGAGACAGTCAAAGAGAACTTTAATGTTGAGTGTAAAGTCTTTATTGATGAGGTTAGAGATGAGGACTGGGAGAGCTCCTGGAAAAAATATTATCACCGTTTCAAAATAGGCGAACGCCTGGTAATCAAGCCCTCCTGGGAAGAATACCAACCCCAAAGCGGGGAAGTAGTTATAGATATAGACCCGGGTATGGCTTTCGGCACCGGTATACATGCGTCCACCCGTTTTTGCATGAAGTTTATTGACCATTATGTAAAAGGGGGAGAAAAGCTTATTGACGCTGGTTGTGGTTCTGGTATCCTGTCCATCGCTGCGGCCAAACTGGGAGCAGCCCGGGTATTGGCCATGGATGTTGAGGAATTATCGGTAAAAATTGCCCGGGAAAATGTAGAGTTAAATGGATTAAGCGACATTATTACAGTCAAGCTCGGGAATATTGTGGAGGAAATTCAAGCATTCGAGGCAGATATGGTTGCGGCCAATATTACAGCCGAGGTGGTCACTTGCTTAATTCCAGAAGCCGCCAAAGTCTTAAAGAGCGGGGGCTATTTTTTTGGTTCTGGAATTGTCGACAGCCGCTGGCCAGGAGTGGAGAAGCAATTAAAAACCCATGGCTTTGTTATTGAGCAGGTTCTTAAGGATGTTGATTGGATAGGAGTAGCGGCGCGAAAAGAATAAACCGGGAATGGGGTGCTAGTCTTTGCCTCGTTTTTTTGTTTCTGCCGATAATATCAAGGGTAATAGCGTCTTGATTGATGAGGAGCAGACCCGGCATATAGAAAAGGTTTTGCGTCTCAAGTCTGGTGATATAGTCAAGGTTTTTGATGGAAACGGGAATGAATTCCAGGTGCGCTTGCAGGAAAAAAAGCAGAAGATCTTGCAGGCCGAGATACTTGTCCAGGAAACAACAGCAGAGAACCTGGCCGTTAATCTTACTCTGGTTCAAGGGATAGCCCGGAGTGAGAAGATGGATTTTATTATTCAGAAAGCGGTAGAACTGGGAGTAAGAAGCATTATTCCCCTGCAAAGTGAGCATAGTGTGGCCCGCTTCGATAAGGAAAAAGAAGGGAAGAAGATAAAACGCTGGCAGAAGATTGCGCAGGAAGCCTGCAAGCAGTGTGGCCGCAACTATATTCCGGAAGTGAAGCCTATCCTGGATTTCCCCGCTCTTATAGCTCAAATAGGGGATAAACCGGCCCTGCTCTGCTACGAACAGGAACGGGAAGCCCATTTCCGCACATTATTAAGGGAGCAGCGGGAAAATTTTTGCACCCAGGGTCTTTTTCTCATTATAGGGCCGGAAGGGGGCTTTTCCCCGGCAGAAGTCGAAATAGCCAGAAGACAGGGTTGGTTCATAGCAGGCCTGGGCCCCAGAATCTTGCGAACGGAAACCGCCAGCCTGCTCGCCTGCGGCATCATCATGTACGAATATGGTGAACTCGGCTGAAGCAAGGGGCTGTGCTGAGTGCATGAGATGGGAGACAATTATGAAAAAAGTAGCTTTTCATACCCTGGGATGCAAAGTAAACCAGGTAGAAACAGAACAGCTGAAGGAAAAGTTCATACAAAGAGGCTATCAACTGGTTGACTTCAATGAAAGCGCGGATTTGTACATCGTTAACACCTGCACCGTGACTCACAGCAGCGACCGCAAATCCAGAGCCATGCTGCGCCGTGCTGCCAGAAGGAATCCGGGAGCGATGGTCGTTGCTACCGGTTGCCTGGCCCAGGTAGATGCCGCGCAACTGGCGGCCATACCCGGACTGAATCTAATAGTAGGCAGTCAGCAAAAAGAAGCTATTCTCGAACTGATTGAAGGACAGGTAAGCAGTAGGAGCGAGTCGGAGCCCCTTATTGTATGCCCACCGCTGGTGGCGGGAAAAAAGCTCCCCCCGGTTATCTATTCTAAGCGGCATGAAAGATCCCGAGCTTTTGTCAAGATTCAGGATGGATGCCAGAGTTATTGTTCTTACTGTATCGTCCCTTTTGCCCGCGGTCCTTCCCGGAGCAAACTGCCAGAAGATGTGGCAGCCGAGTTGCAGCAACTGGTGGATCTGGGATATCACGAAATCGTATTGACCGGTATTCATACCGGGCTTTATGGAAATGACCTGGAAGATTGGAACCTTAGTAGATTGCTGCGGTTGCTTTTCGCTCGGGTGGAAGGTGATTACCGCATCAGGTTGAGTTCCCTGGAGCCTGTGGAGATAGACGAGGAGTTGTTGGAGATGGCAGCCGGCGGAGAAAGGCTTTGCCGTCACTTTCATATTCCCTTGCAGAGTGGAAGCAGCCGCATATTGCGGGCCATGAACCGCCGTTATGACCGGGACTTCTATTACAAACTGGTTCAGCATATAGTACAGAGAGTAAAGGGAGCGGCCGTAACCGCCGATGTAATGGTGGGCTTTCCCGGTGAAGAAAAGAAGGATTACCAGGATACCCTGGCTTTGTTACAGGATTTACCCGTACTGGACTTGCATGTATTTAAATACTCAAAACGACCGGGAACGGCTGCCGCTAAAATGGAACCTCAGGTCAGTGACAGAGAAAAAGAAATGAGAAGCGCCGAACTAATACAACTGGCTGAAGCAAAAAAGCGGAGTTTCATAAACCAGCAGCTGGGACAGGAACTGGAAGTGCTGGTAGAGCAGATAGTAGGAGAAGACTCTTTCCGGGGTCTTAGCGATAACTATTTAGAACTGGAGTTTTCTTCCCCCCGGGAACTGATTGATGAGCTGACCGGAGAACTAATCATGGTCGAGCTGGAAGCTATGGAAAACAGCATTGCCCGGGGGAGGTTATTATATGGCTCTTTTCTAATAGAACCCTACTGCCACAATACTGACCAGGAAGGATAGGATTACCAGTCCAACCAGGATATAAACCAGCTTTTTTTGCCGGGGATTACGCATACCTTTGTTCATAAAACCCATCTTTAAATCATCCCTCATTTAAATTTTAATAAATGCTTTGACTCTACTGCAAAAACCCCCTTTTGCTGCGTGGGGTTGCATAAATATGCAAAACGAGCGTTGGTGTTGCCCATGCGTAGCGCCCTGTCGGGCACAACTGATGCTCCCTGCGGTCGCTATTAAGGACGCTGGAGCGGAATATTTATGCAAGTTTAATGCATATTTATTACTTTTGCAGCGGAATCATATTTTGCATTATCTTTATTTCTTTATGCCAAAATCATAAACAATCTGTGTTTGCGCGTCAAATTAATCAGCGCCAATATCATTTAACAGCTCAATCAGCCAAAATATCAAAGAGTCTGGTAAAGCTTTACTTACCAGACTCTTAAAACACTTTATTCTATTATCGTTCTGGTACCGGATAGACCGTAGTTGCTGAATTTCAGCTATTGAGCGGTATTAGAATCTTTTCTTTTTGCGGGCCGCTTCTGATTTTTTCTTTTTCTTAATACTCGGTTTTTCATAGTGTTCGTGTTTCCTAATATCTTGTAAAACCCCTGCCTTCTGACAGGAACGTTTAAATCTCTTTAAGGCACTGTCAAGGGATTCGTTTTTCCCGACTTTTACTTCGCTCATTATTTCCCTCCCCTCAACCGACCAGCTTTAAGTAAATACCACTCTATTTTACTATTTAATATGCTTGGTAGTCAAGATTAGCCTGGCGGCCAAGCCAGTTGCCTGCCTCCCAGCAAATGATAGTGCAGGTGTAAAACCGACTGACCTCCCCATTCTCCACAGTTGTTAACCAAGCGATAACCTTTATCAGCTATGCCCAGCTCCCGGGCTAGTTTAGCCGCAGTTGTCTGAATGTAACCCAACAACTCTACATTTTCATTGGAAGCCTGATCCAGAGAAACGATGTGCTCACGGGGGATTAGCAAAATATGTACCGGAGCAGCCGGATTGATATCCTTAATCGCCACTATTCTCTCGTCTTCATAAACAAGCTCAGCGGGAATCTCGCGGTTTACAATTTTGCAGAACAAGCAATCGCTTTTATTCAAGTTCTCACCTCCATCAAGCATAGTCTCTTCATGAGCTATGGTTTTGGAATCTGTAGGGGTTTCAAGTTAAATCAGATGCTGCCTTAATTCTATCAGAAAATGCGTGTAAGTCAAAAGTTGTTTAGCGAATAGAGATTAAAAAATTGGGTTTATATAACGAGATGAAATATGTCCCCCGCTGCTAACTCGCTTTTCATCGCTGGTTGTGTTTAACACGATAAAAGTGTACACTACAGAAGAGGTGAAATTATGTTGAAGAATATTACTTTGAGTGCAGAGGAACACCTGATCGAGAGAGCCAGGAAAAAGGCTAAAAAAAGCGATACTACCCTTAATGCACTATTCAGGCAGTGGTTAAGAGGTTATACAAGGGAGTTGACTGTTCCAGCAGAGCTAGATTCATTCTTAGCCAAAGTCGATTACATTGACGCAGGAAGGAAATTTAGCCGAGATGAATTTAATGAAAGATAGATTTTTCCTGGATACTAATATAATAGTGTATATTTTCGATAAGCACAGCAAGCAGAAAAACCAGATAGCCCAAGAACTCCTTAAGGAAGCTTTACAGTCCGGTACAGGGGTAATAAGCTTTCAAGTAATTCAAGAATTTTGTAATGTGGCTTTAAACAAGTTTAAAAAACCTATGTCTTTAAGTGACTGCAGGGAGTTTATCAACCGTTTTCTTTTTCCGGTTTGTGAAGTATTTCCTGGAATGGAGTTATATAATACTGCCCTGGATATAAGGGAAAAAAGCGGATACAACTACTATGATGCCCTGATTGTAGCAGCCGCTTTGCACAGTAAATGCATGATTATTTATACGGAAGATATGCAGGATGGGGCCAACATAATGGGAGTTAAAATCAAAAATCCATTTTAGGGCACCCACCGAGAATTCAAAAAAAAGGAGCCGGGCGAATAACCCGGCTCTTTGCTATACTCCAAGTTTTTCCTTTAAAGCATCCTGCAATATTTTGGATAAGCTAACGCCAGCTTCGCTTGCTTTTATATCCAACCACATGGGAATGCTAACCGTACGGCGTATAGCGCGATTATTACGAATCTCAGTCCGGACAAGATTAATAAATTGATTATTCAATGGCTTAATGCTTTTAATATCGCTTGGAATCGGAACAGGCTCTTTTGCTTCCAGTAAGAATTCGATCCATTGCGTTAAGGCGTTTTGCGCCATATAGATTGCATTACCCAATGTTTTACCTTCGCTGATACAACCGGGTAAATCAGGATAAGTTATAGTAATACTGCCATCGCTGTTTTGTTCAAATACAGCTGGGTAAACATATTCCATATTCTGGCCTCCTCTTCTTGCTTATATTGGCTTTGTAAGGTTTATTTTATCCAGCATCCTTTAGGATTTGTCTGGCTGTGTTTTCGTTAATCTCTCGGTGCCTGGGGACTTGTACGGCTCTTTTGCCAAAAGCTTGGTAGATGGCATGGTCTCCATTATCTCTTATTTTACTATAGCCGTTAGCTTCAAGTTTCTTTATCAATCCCGTTGTTTCATGTCTTGTGTGCCACCCTTCTTATTTCCTATTATAATTATGCAAATTACTTAAAATCAATCATAAATTACTCCAATTATTATTTTTGCCGGATATCGTAGCCTTGAAATTAGGCAATTCCTGCTATGAAGTCCAAAGTCTTCATAAGCATGTAGTCAGGGCAGGAAGCATATAATTTTATGAAGCTAAAGCCCAATATAGGGACAGAAACGGGAATAAAACAGGAAGCAAAAAGAACGTCCCCTTGCTTCCACCCACCCACAGGAGGCAAAAAGAACGTTCCCTTGCTTTCCTTGAAAGGGATGATTATAAAAATGGAGCGGCGCCGAGAATTGTTGAACAAAGCTATGGCGGAATTCCTGGAACTGCCCGGGGACCTGGTGCTGGATCTGCCCAAAATAACAGTTGTGGGAAGAAATGAATTATATCTGGAAAACCACCGGGGCATTATTGAGTACGCTTTAAACCGCCTGCGCATTAATCTTAGCCGGGGATTTCTGGAGATAGAAGGGGAAGAACTACAGATAAAGACACTCATGCCGGAAGAAATGGGAATCAGCGGGGAAATTCATTCCATCAGGTTTTTGGATTAGCTTGGAGGAGGAGAGAGTATGTCCAATCGCTTTCTGAACCAGCTAGCTGGCATCATTAAGGTGAATTTACGGGGAGAGAGACCGGAAAGGATTATCAACCTCGCCCTAAGCCGGGGAATACATATTTGGGATATAAAGAAAACTGATGATGGAATGCATATGAAGGTAAAAATCAGTGGTTTTGAGGCGCTAGAAAATATCTGCGAGGAAAATAACTATTCATTAGAAATAGTTAAAAAGGAAGGAGTTCCTTTTTTAAAGGGCATACTTACCAGGCGTTTGGGCTTTTGGGTCGGGGCGGTGATTTTTATTGCCGCCCTCTACTTTATGGCTTCATTTATATGGTTTATTGATGTAAGCGGCAACCAGAAAGTAGACAAGAGCCGGATAATTATGACGGCAGCCAGGTATGGGATATATCCGGGTGCTCCGCGATGGACCTTTAGCCGTAGTGAGGTTGAAGGAGCCATGCTGCGGGACTTGAGCGAATTAGCCTATGTAAAAATTGATATTCAGGGGGTAAAGGCTACTATAGAAGTGGTAGAGAAAATATTCCCCCGTGAGGAGATTAGCGGACCTTGCCACATAGTGGCAGCCAAAGAAGGCGTGGTGGAAGAAGTGCTGGTTCTGGCTGGTGAGGCCCAGGTTGAGGTGGGTAAAGCTGTGTCCAAAGGAGATATTCTAATTTCTGGAGTGGTTTATCCTCAGAAAAACCCTTTTATGGAGGGAGTGGAAGAGGAATTGGAAGAAAAACCTTCTCTGGTCAGGGCCCGGGGGCGTGTAAAAGCCCGGGTGTGGTATCAGGGATATGGAGAGTGCCGTCTGCGTACGGAAAAAATGCTTTTAAGCGGAAAGGAAAGTAGTGAGATAAAATTGGAGATAGGGGGTAAAACCATACCCCTTAAGAAAGCAAAAACAAAAGATTATGATTTCTCTATTTGTGAAATAAAACAAAAGGAAATAAAAACTCCAATGGGGTCGGTTCGAGTATATAAAACCCGGTGGCGGGAACAGCTTAAAAAAATAACGCAATATAGTGAAGAAGAAGCACTATCTATTGCTCAGGAAAAGGCTATGAAAAGCCTCCTGAAGAAAATGGGGAATGATAAGAAAATTGTTGATCAGAAAAAAAGGCTTCTATCATCACCCAGTGATTCTATTATTAGAGTCCAGCTATCGGTTGAAACCATTGAAGATATAGCTCGGGCCGAACCTATAAATGTCAGTCCCAATGGCAATTGAATGTACCATATGATATAATAACAACGACCTTTCTACTCCGGCCAATTGTCGGTTAAAAGGTAGTTGTTTTTTGCTTAGGGTGTAGGGATTTTAAGATGGATATTTCGATAGGGGGACTGAATGTTTGGTAGAAAAGGAAAGTAGAATAACCTTATCGGACAACCAGCAAGCAGCAATATTTTTTGGTCCCGGTGACGAAAATTTTCGACATCTGCGGAGTATTTCCCCGGCAGAAATATATGCCCGGGGAGCAGAGCTCTATATTAAAGGCCAGGAAGATGATGTTAAGCAAAGCTTTGACTTGATTCAGAATCTACTGGAAGTAGTGGACCGGGAACAGCAATTGAATATAAATGATATTGATTACCGCTACATGTTGATCAAAAAAGGAGAGAAGTCCAGGCATCAAGACATTGTATCCTCCCCGATTTTGAATACTGCCCGGGGCAAAGCTATCAAAGCTAAAACCCTGGGACAAAAGAAGTATATCAAGTCAATACTGAAGGATGATGTGGTTTTTGCCATCGGACCAGCAGGAACGGGCAAAACTTACCTGGCGGTGGTAATGGCGGTTCGAGCCCTTAAACATAAAGAAGTGGAACGAATAATTCTGGTGCGACCGGCGGTGGAGGCCGGTGAAAAACTGGGATTCTTACCGGGAGATTTTATAGAAAAAGTTAACCCCTATCTTCGACCTTTGTATGATGGGCTTTTTGATATACTTGGGGTGGAAATAACTCAACGCTATCTGGAGAAGAATATCATTGAAGTAGCTCCCCTGGCCTATATGCGGGGGCGAACACTAAATGATGCTTTTATTATTTTAGATGAAGCCCAGAATACGACTCCACAGCAGATGAAGATGTTTCTGACCCGTCTTGGTTTTGGCTCCAAAGCAGTCATAACTGGTGATATAACTCAGGTGGATTTACCTAAAGAAGAGTATTCAGGTTTAATAGAAATTCAGAAGATTTTAGGGCATGTTTCCGGGGTATCCTTTGAATATTTGACTAAAGAAGATGTAATAAGGCATCCGCTGGTACAAAAGATTATAGATGCTTATGAAACTTACGAAGCCCTGGAGGGCTTTTAGAATCCCCTGGGGGTTGTGCGTAATGCGGGACAATAGGCCCCGGAACATTCAACTAACCCCCATGGCCAGGGGCCACAACCATCGATGAAAAGTGAGTTAGTAGGCGCTTGAATAGTAAGATGTAGTAGGAAATGTATTATACTCCTCACACCTTACCCCTCACCCCTCACTTTTCTTATTAATGTTCTACCTTGAGGAGCGTATAGATGAAGCTTAGCACTATCCTCAACTTTGTGTGGAAGAGAATATATGGCTTTCTAAGTCAGTCTACCACCAGAAAGGTTTTGGGGGTATTGTTGTTCTTTTCTGTAACCATTTTTATTCTTTTCTCCAAATTTACCCCCACCCAGGTTAGATTAAAACCGGATGAAGTGGCCCAACGCAATATTCAATCTAATATTACCGCAGTAGTAATTGATGAAAAGCAAAGTAATGAACTGAAAAAACAGGCTGCCAGCAAGGTGCAAAAGGTTTATCAGGGTGATCAGTATGCCCTCTCCAATACAGAAACAGAGATAAATAATTTCTTTTCCACCTTGATGGAAATAATGAATTCTGATGATAAACAGGAAAAACTGTTGGACTTGCTGGATAGCAGCAGTAAGCGGAAGGATTATCTAAATCTAAAATATAACCAGCAGCAACTGGCTGCTTACCTCCTCAATACTCCAATATCGGACATAGAGACTATGAGGCAGACTTCCATAATAACAGTTCGGGGAATAATGAGTAAACCCCTTACGGATGAGGCTATAAAGGGGGCCAGTGAGCAGGTTGACAAGCAGGTTGATGCGCTGGCATATGCGCCTCAGGCCCAGGAGATTATGAAGCTGGTTATTAGTAATTCCCTCAGGCCCAACTTGATTTTCAATGAGGAAGCTACCAACAAGGCGATAGAAGAAGCTATCGCATCGGTGCAACCGGTACAAAAAACCATTAAGGCGGGGGAAATAATTGTTCGGGAAGGTGACCGGGTTACTGAAGAACAGATTTCCATTCTGGAACAACTTGGTATTCAGAGGAGCAAAAGTTATCCTTTAACCATTCTCGGTGCAGGACTTTTCGTGTTTTTAAGTTTTTGGCTTATTATTGAGTTCCTGCGTCGTTATTATCGGGATATCTTTGAAAATGATCGCCTTATGCTATTAATAGGGCTGGTATTTATAATAATATTGTTAATAACTCGTTTTCTTACTATAATCAAAATTAGCAACCAGCCGGACATCAACAATCTGATGGCTTATTTGGCTCCTGTTGCGGCCGGTTCAATGTTGATTGCTATTTTGCTGGACAACCGCCTGGCCTATTTTCTTACTATGATAATGGCTTTATATGTAGGATTGTTGGCTGAAGGCAACCAACTATTTTATGCGATAACGGCTTTTGTAGGCGGATCTGTGGGAGTATTTCAGGTCTACAAGCTTAACCAAACCTCTGACCTGGCTCGCTCCGGCCTCTATATAGCTTTGGCCAACATGGTTTCCATAATTACCCTATTCCTGATCGGGGGCAATTGGAGTTTGAACCTGGCAATAACCGGCGTGCTCATCGGGGCTATAAACGGAATATTTTCAGCCGTTCTGATGATTGGGGCTTTGCCCTATTTGGAAAGTACCTTTTCCATTACCAGCATGAACAAGCTTCTGGAATTCTCCAACCCGAATCATTACCTTTTAAGGCGGCTTTTGCTGGAAGCACCCGGGACTTACCATCATAGCTTGATGGTAGGCAACCTGGCCGAAGCATCCGCCGAGTCCATCGGGGCAAATCCCCTGATGGTAAGAGTGGGAGCCTATTATCATGATATTGGAAAAATTAAACGTCCCAATTATTTTGTGGAAAATCAGCAAGGTTTCGATAACCCCCATGAAAAAATTGCTCCGGCCTTAAGTGCTCTCATTATTACCTCTCATGTTAAAGATGGAGTAGAAATGGCCCGGGAGGCCCGGCTTCCGCAGACAATAATCGATTTTATCGAGCAGCATCACGGTACCAGCCTGACCAAATATTTTTATAACCGGGCTATGGAAGAGGACCGGGATGGAAAACTAGGCGAAGAAAGCTTCCGCTATGAAGGTCCCAAGCCCAAACGCAAGGAAGTGGCTCTGGTGATGCTGGCAGATTCGGTGGAAGCAGCGGTACGCTCCTTGAGTGATCCTCGTCCGGAAAAAATCAGGAACATGGTGCGTCTTTTAATTAAAGATAAACTAAACGATGGACAATTAGAGCTATGTGACCTTACTTTTAAAGATTTAGATACAATTGGTAACTCTTTTTGCAAAGTCCTGGAGGGAATGTATCATAAAAGGATAGAGTATCCGGAAACCATAGTAAGAGAGTTTGAAAAGAGGAGAGAAAGCCATGGAAACCATGATAATAAACCAGCAGAACAAGATTAATTATACCAGGGAAATGCAGCAGGTTATTCTCAATGTGGCCAACGCCGTGGCAAAAATGGTGAAATTGTCCCCCAATACGGAGTTAAGTGTTATGATTGTGGACAACAGCTATATTAAAGAATTGAACTTGATTTATCGTGGCGAAAATAATCCTACTGATGTTCTTTCCTTTGCCATGAATGAACTTAGTGAAGAGGAAATGGATCTCGACCTGCCGGGAGAAGTAAATGTCCTTGGGGATATCGTGGTTTCTTTGGAAAAGGCGGCCAGCCAGAGTAAAGAATATGGCCATAGCGTAGAAAGGGAACTCGGTTATTTGATTGCCCATGGTATGCTTCACCTTCTGGGTTATGATCATGAAAATGAGGAAGAACGCAGTTTAATGCGTAACCTGGAAGAAAAGATTATGCATAAAGTCAAATTGGAAAGGTAATCCCAGGATGAAAGGGACTGGATTAAAGAGGAGTTTTGCCTGTGCCCTGGCGGGAATAGCCTATGCCTTCCGGCAGGAAAGGAATATGAAGATCCACGGGGTAGCAGCTATTATGGCTGTGGGTCTGGGTTTATTCCTGCGAGTAAGCCGCTGGGAATGGGGATTATTGTTAATCACTATCTTCATCGTCCTGGTAGCGGAAACTATTAACACCGCTATTGAAAAGGCGGTGGATTTGCAAACAGAAAGCTATCACCCGCTGGCTAAAGCGGCCAAGGATCTGGCTGCCGGAGCCGTCTTATTAACCGCTATTATGGCCGTTATCATGGCCTTTCTTGTTTTTGGGCCATATTTGCTTAATTTGCTTAGTTTTGCAGGAGGCGGTTGAATGTGAGCAGCAGGGAAGAACTGCTTAAACGGGCTCGTGAAGCTCAAAAAAATGCCTATGCCCCTTATTCCAACTTCCAGGTAGGGGCTGCCCTCTTGTCTGTAGGGGGCAAGGTTTATACGGGGAGTAATGTGGAAAATTCCTCCTATGGTTTAAGCATTTGTGCTGAACGGGCCGCCGTATTTAAAGCAGTTAATGAAGGGGAAAGAGATTTTACACTGTTAGCCGTTGTATCCAGCGGCCAGGGTTATGTTTTTCCCTGCGGGGCTTGTTTACAGGTTTTGGCTGAGTTTTCCCCGGAAATGAAGCTAATAATTACTGATGAAAAAGACCACTATAAGGAATACGCTTTGCAGGACATGCTGCCACAAATCTTTTCACTGGGAAAACAGGAGGAGTAAAATAGATGAAATCTGGATTTGTAAGTATTGTGGGCCGCCCCAATGTGGGAAAATCTACTCTGCTCAATACAATTATTGGAGAAAAAATCGCTATAGTATCGGAGAAGCCCCAGACAACCAGAACCAGAATTCAGGGCATATATACCTGTGAAAGGGGGCAGGTAATCTTTGTTGATACCCCTGGTATTCATAGACCCAAGCACCTCTTGGGTGAATACATGGTAAAGGTATCTGCGCGCAGTCTGGAAGAGGTAGATATAATATACTATATGACTGATGTAACCCGCCCTTTTGGCGGTGGTGAGAGTTTTATCCTGGAACAATTAAAAGACGCCAGGGTACCGGTATTTTTACTGGTTAATAAAATTGACCTGGTTAGTGAGCAAGAAGTTAAGGATTATATTCAAATCTTTAACCAGCAGAGGAGTTTCTCTGAGGTAGTTTCCATATCAGCCGCTTGTGGTACCAATCTACAGCTTTTGTTAGACAGGACGCTGGATGCCTTGCCGGAAGGCCCCCTCTATTATCCGGAGGATGACCTTACCGATCAACCCATCTATTTGCTTATTGCTGAATTAATAAGGGAGAAGGCTTTAATGCTGACTCGTGATGAGGTTCCTCATTCCCTGGCGGTGGAAGTGGAAGAATTCAAAAAGCAAGCCAATGGGAAAGTCTATGTTAGGGCTGCCATATATATGGAAAGGGATTCCCAAAAGGGGATAGTAATCGGCAAAAAGGGTCAAATGTTAAAGACCATTGGGGAGCAGGCCCGCCAGGACATTGAAAGCTTATTGGATACGGCTGTTTATCTCGATTTATGGGTTAAGGTTAAAAAGAACTGGCGTGATAACGAAAACACCCTGAATCAGCTCGGCTACCGCATGTAGAAGGAAGAAGAGAAGGTATAAACGTTAAAGGATGGCTATTATGCTGGCTAAATATATTGATTCCACTAATTTGCAAGCTGCAGCCCGGGCCAGCGACATCGAATTGCTATGTCAACAAGCCCGGCAGTACCAGATGGCGGCTGTTTGCGTTAATCCCTTCCGCCTGGAACTGGCCTGCCGTCTCCTGGCCGGAACTCCGGTCAAGGTTTGTACGGTAATAGCTTTTCCCCTGGGAGCCGATCATTGGAAGAGTAAAGTGGATTCAGCGCGGCGAGCCCTGCAAATGGGGGCGACTGAACTTGATATGGTAATGAATATCGGTGCTTTCAAGGATAAGGATTTTCGTCTGGTGGAAAAAGAGATCAAGGAACTGCTCCGTCTAAGGGAAGAATATGCTTTTCTACTCAAAGTTATCGTGGAAACATCTTTGCTCAGCAAGGAGGAACTGCAGGATATAAGCGTTTTGCTAAGTAATAGCGAAGCTGATTTTATTAAGACTTCTACTGGTTTTTCCAGCCGGGGTGTTACCCTGGAGGATATTGAGATTATTCGAAAATCCCGCCTGAGAAATGATTTAAAGATTAAAGCCAGCGGGGGCATAAAGAGCCTGGATTTTGCCCTTGAATTACTAAAAGCGGGGGTTGACAGAATAGGGAGTAGCAGTGCAGGGGCATTGCTGGAGGAGTATCGGCAAAGGGGAGGGCAGTAAGGAGACTGCCCTTTAATGTGGATAAAGCGGATAAGCCTTTTTATTATTCTGCTAGCTTTTTATACTTCCATAATGATGAACAATCCCAGCGAATGTCTGAAAAACCTGGGTTATAACCAGGTATTGGATTTCTATGGCCGATGGGTTAGCTCATCATGCAATCTAGACTTTCTGTATAATCCGGGGTTAAGGCAGGCGGCTATTCCTCTGCATACCAGCAGAGTAGCGGCAGTAATTCCTGATAACTCCAATCAAGGAATTAAAAATGAAATGGAAAGGCTGCTGGCTGAAAAATACCAGGTCATAATCGAGTGTTCGGCCATTGACACCTGGCATAGCAGTAAAGATGGACAGGAGTATTTACCCCGCATAGCGGCTCAAGCCTACCGGGTAGTAGTATTTGATGGAGGACACCATCTCCCCACTCTGGGGATGGTCCCGGATATTATTCTAGTTCCTGAGCTGGCCGGTTTTGCGGTTCATACTTATATGCTCGATGGTATGAAAGTTGAGACCATACGGGATTTGGCTGAGGAAGTTGGCTGTCCTGCGGTAATTGTCAGAATCCCTCGTTTGGCCCTGGTTAAGAATCACTACTCCCTCTCCATTATAACTCGTCGAATAATGGCTGCATCGTATTACCGTGATAGGGAAAGCAATACCGGGAAAATCATGCTGCAGAGCCGAATGAGCAAGTACAACGGGATAATTTTTGCTTATGTGAACTATGAGTATGCCCAAAACCCCGAATTATTTTGTCAGCGCTTGCGTGTTTTGGGAGTGGGGGACGCCCGTAAGATATATCTGGCCTTTGATTATGGCTGTATCAGCCCGGAAGAGGCAGGAGAATTTATGAAGAAAGTAAGCCAGAGCAGCGGATTGCCGGCTCAAATAGTTAATGAAGCAGTAAAAGTAAGCAGTGTATTCTGGGGTGGGAAGTAAATGTATCTTCGTAGTCGAGCCATAGTAATAAAGAACATGGATTACCGGGAAAGCGACAAACTGGTTACTATATTTTGCGAACACGAGGGTAAAATGAAAGCAGTGGCCCGCGGAATCAAAAAGCCCCGTAGCAGCTTACGGGCTTGTGTCCAGCCTTTTTGTCATTCATCGCTTTTTTTTAGTCGGGGTAAAGGGATGAATTTAATTACTCAGGGAAAACTGCTGGATTTTTACGGCAATACCCGGGAGGATTTTGAACGCTCCCTTTATGCTTTGTATTTGATGGAATTATTGGATAAGAGTTTGATGGAGGGGGTAGCCATTCCCCGCCTCTATACCAGCACCCTGGAGGTTCTTTCCCATCTCAACCACAGCGGTTATAATCCCATGCTAATAAGGTATTTTGAGATGAACCTGCTGGTAAATCTAGGTTATAGCCCGTTGCTGGATCATTGTGTACTTTGTGGGAAAAAGGATGACTTAAAAGTTTTTAGTCTTCCTGACGGAGGAATGTTGTGCCGGGATTGCAGCTATCAGGCTTCTGGAGCAGTCAGCCTGTCCAAAGAGACCCTGGCCCTGATCAGTCTTCTGGGAAGATCACGGCTGGCTACTGTGGAAAGGGTAAGGGTCTCAAATAAGGCCCAGAAAGAACTGGAGTATTTTTTAGAAAAATATCTGGAATATTATCTGGAAAGAAAGTTTAATCTAAAAAAGGCCATGTCAATTTTGAAAAGGAGTATGCCCAGGTACTAAGCTAAATTTCTGCCACTATCCTTCCGGTTTCCTCCAAACAATAATCCCCCAGGCCCTCTAACTCCGATTTGAAGGCAGCGGAATTAAGGATGTCCAAAACCGCCCTAATTTCGGCCTTGTCCAGGTCCTCTTTTCTAATTACCAGTTCGTAGCGCTCTTTTTGCAGGGGAATAAATTCAATACCCCGAACCTGCAGGGCAGCCTTCTCATTTCCCAAAGCCAGGTCTGCAGTTCCTCGGGCTACAGCACTGGCCACAGCCAGGTGAGATGTTTCTTCCCTTTCATAGCCATTAATCTTACGCCGATCAAGTTTCATTTGATATAAGTGCTCGTCCAAAAGCACCCGGGTACCACAACCAGGTTCCCGGTTAATGAAACGAAGACCAGGAATGGTCAAATCTGCCCAACCTTTAATTCCCAGGGGGTTACTGCGGGCAACATAAAATCCTTGTTGGCGCATGGCCAGGTGTATTATCAAAGTAGGTATACCAGGAACCATGCGGCGAACATAAGGTATGTTATAACTTTCACTGTCACTATCCCAGAGATGAACACCAGCCATATCCGATTCACCCTGATAAAGCTGGAGAAGACCAGCAAAACTGCCAATATTATGGCGGAACGCCCGGCAACCCTGGCTATGGTTTTCCAGGTGGCGGCCCAGGATGTCTAAAAGCAAATCTTGACCACAAATCACCAGGCCTGGAGAGGTTGAAAGATAATCCTGTCGGGCTGCTTGTGTCCTGGGTGATGCTTCAAGTGTATCTATATCTTTATATTTTAACTTTTTGCCTTGCTTTATATAAGCATCAACATCCCGCTGTTCAATCCTAATCTTCCGGCCTATGCGATAAGCTGGGAGTTCTCCTCGCTTTACCATTTCATAAACTGTATATTTGGTTATTTTCAATAAATCGGCGACTTCTTGAGGAGTTAAAGAACTGTCTTCTTTCATAATTATAACCATTCCTTTCGCTAACGCTCAGGCACAAAACGTGATGAAAGAATTTCTTTCAGACTTGTCCAACCTCCAAACCTGTTAACATTCTAGCATAATAGAAGGTTAATGCAAAGTTGTGTTATCTTCTGTTGAAATATGTTATATTAATAAACACAAACCTACATAAACCCAGGA
>ENA-UOUL01001553-UOUL01001553.1-bioreactor-metagenome-genome-assembly--contig:-NODE-1553-length-31294-cov-4.722555_pt1 | contig 31294 bp, 26 predicted proteins | sample MGYA00249838_ERZ747220 | MGnify/ENA primary metagenome ERZ747220 (study PRJEB28778, sample SAMN05720191) | bioreactor metagenome | isolation source: Anaerobic biogas reactor | place: USA:Washington... | reverse complement strand
CCACGCCAGCATGATCCACGGCGACCAGACGGCCGCCCTGCTCGAGGCGTGCAAGTTCCTCGACATCCAGCCGGTCGTCGTGTCCTAGGCGGAGGAGAGCATGTCTGATATCGAGATCGTTGGCCTGGGACTGGGGGTTCTGGATGTCCTCATCCGGCTGAAGGACATGCCCACCTGGGAGCGCGGCACGCGCATCAGCGCCTTCCGGCTCGATGGGGGCGGCCCGGTGGGCACCGCCATGGCCGCCGCCGCCCGCCTCGGCGCCCGCGCCGCGTACATCGGCACAGCCGGCACCGACGCCGCCGCCGACATCAAGCTGCGCGAGTTGGAGCGCTATGGCGTCGACCTGCGCTGGGTGGTGCGGCGTCCGGGACCGGAGACCCAGGTCGTGCTCGTGTATGTGGACGAGGAGACCGGCGAGCGCGTGTTCGCCGGGCTGCAACGCCTCGGCAACGATCTGCTTCGGCCCGAGGAACTCGACCGCGAGGGAATCACATCCGCCGAATACCTGCACCTGGACGGCTTTCACCCGGAGGCCGCCTTGCAGGCGGCCCGATGGATGAAGGAAGCGGGCAAGAAGGTGGTGTACGACGGCGGCAAGCACTCCGGCCCCCTGCCCGATCGCGTCAAGACGCTCATCCGTTATGTCGATGTCCTCATCTGCGGATCGGGCTTTGTCCCCTCCCTGACGGGCAAGGACGATATCTGGGAGGCAGGCGAGGCGGCCCTCGACCTGGGGCCGAGCATCGTGGTGCAGACCGAGGGCGCCGACGGCAGCTACACCGTCACCCGCGAGGAGCGCTTTCACATGCCGGCGTTCCCCGTCCAGGTGCTAGACACCACCGGCGCGGGCGACGTGTTCCACGGCGCCTACATCGTCGGCCTGTTGCAGGGGTGGGACCTACGCCAGATCACGGCGTTTTCCACCGCCGTATCCGCCATCAAGTGCACCAAGCTGGGTGGCCGCGTCGGCGTGCCCTGCTTTGATGACGCCGTGGCTTTCGCGAGAAGTCAGGGCTACGATATCCCTTAAGAGAAGGAGACGTTCCACCCATGCCATTGGTATCGATCCTCGAGGAACTCAAGCGCGCCCAGGCGGGACGCTATGGCATTCCGTGCTTTGACGTCTTTGACATGGTGGCCACCGAGGGCACGTTCCTGGCCATCGAGGAGCAGAAGGCGCCGACCATCGTCGCCATCTATGCCGGGTTCATCGACCGGCCCGGGGCCGACGTGTTCGCCAACGCCATCCGCACCATGGCCGGTCACTGCTCCGTGCCGGTGTCGCTGATCCTCGACCACGGCGGGAGCTATGAGCAGTGCATCAAGGCGCTGGCCTACGGCTTTAGCGACGTGATGTACGACGGCTCCCAGCTACCCGTGGAGGAGAACATTGCCACCACATCGATGGTGGTGCGCGCCGCGCACGCCGTCGGCGCCTCCGTCGAGGCCGAGCTGGGCCACGTAGGGCGCGGCACCGACTATGAGGAGTTTGGTGGCCAGCGGCTGGGGTTCACCGACCCCGATCTCGTGGAGCGCTTTGTCGCCGAGACGGGCGTGGACTCGCTGGCGGTGGCCATCGGCACGGCCCACGGCGTCTACAAGGGCACGCCCTGCCTCGACCTCGACCTGCTGGCCGAGATTCGGCGCCGCGTGGACATCCCCCTGGTGATGCACGGCGGCTCCGGCCTCACAGAGGAGCAGTTCCAGGCCGCCATCGCCGCGGGCATCAGCAAGGTGAACATCGCCACCGACCTCATGCTCACGGCCGGCGCGCGCATGGTCGAGACGGCCAAGGCCGACGGCGCGTCCTACTTTGGCATGCTCGACGCCGCGCGCCAGGCCTACCGCGAGCGCACCGCCTACTACATGGACCTGTTTGGCACCACGGGCAAGGCCTGATCTCCGCGAGCACGCAGGGGCGACCGACGGCCGGTCGCCCCTGCCCTCCGCTCCTCGCGGTCGGCGCGCCAGCGCTCGGCCGTCAGCAGGCGCCAGCCGCGCTGGTAGCGCCGCACGTCCATGTTGTCCTCGATATCGGCGATCTTGACGCGACGCGCCACCGGATCCTCGCCGGCGCGCCGCGTGAGCGCCTCATAGCCCTCCCCCTGCCGCCTCGTCACGTGATCGAGGGGCACGAGGACCTCCTCGGGATACCCTTCCTGCCTCAGCGCCTCGAGAGTATACTCGGTATCCTCAATGACATCGTGATGCCCGGCCACCATCATCTCCGTCTCGGTGCTCATGCACAGCATGACGCCCAGAGGATGGACGATGTGCGCCAGGCCTCCCTGGTCCACCTGCCCGCGGTGCGCCCGCACCGCCAGGGCGATGGCGTCGTCCAGCGTTGGCATCCCGCGCTCCCCTCTCTCGTTCAGTCATCCAGCACGTCGATACTGGCCGCCCCCCCCCCGACCCGCCACAAGGAGCCACAGGCGCTTCAGCCGCGGCGGGCAGCCGACTCCGCGCCATTGTCGGGTCCTCCTGCGGATTCTGTTGCACCCGTTGCTTGCGTTGAACGCCGCGATGGCGTATGATGCGCGTGATGCGACCGTTTGCGTGCCGCTTTGGCACGCTCTGCCAGGAGTGGGCGCCATGGCTGACAGCGCGCCGATCATCATCTACACCATCGGCCACAGCGACCGCGCCGTCGACGACCTCATCGCCCTGCTTGAGCGCTATGGCGTCACCCGCCTCGTCGACGTCCGCACCCAGCCCTACAGCCGCTGGGTGCCCCAGTTCAACCGCGAGAACCTCGCCCGGGCGCTGCGGGAGGCCGGCATCGAGTACCTCCACATGGGCGAGACGCTCGGCGGCCGCCCGGCGGATCCCGCCCTCTATGCGGCGGGCGAGCAGGAGCGACCGGACTATGACCTCGTGGCCGCCACGCCCGTCTTTCAGGAGGCGCTGGGTCGCCTCGTCGCCATGGCGGCCGAGAGCGTCACCGTCGTGATGTGCAGCGAGGGCGACCACCGGCACTGCCACCGCGCCCTCCTGCTGGCGCCCGCCCTGCGGGCCAGCGGCCTGTGCGTGCGCCACATTCTGCCCGATGGCGGCGCCGTCGAGCATTCCGACGCGCCGCGCCAACTCGGCCTGTTCTGAGATCACCCCAGGAGGTCGCCATGCCCACGGTGTACACCATCGGCCTCGAGCGCCGCCCGCTGTCCGATCTCATCGCCACGCTGCGCGAGGCGGGCGTCGACGCCGTGATCGACATCCGCCTGCACAACACCTCGCAGCTCGCCGGCTACTCCAAGCGCGACGATTTCGCCTTCCTGCTGCAGGAAGGGTTCGGCATCGGCTACGAGCACCACCCGGAGCTGGGGCCGACCGAGGAGATCATGCGCGCCTACCGCAGCACCAGAGACTGGGACGCGTACCGGCGCGGTTTCGAGCCCCTACTCGCGGAGCGCGACGCCCTGGCCGTAGGTCGCGACCTGCTCTCGCGCTTTCGCGCTCCCTGCCTGCTGTGCGCTGAGCGTGACGCCGGGCGCTGCCATCGCTCGCTGGTGGCCGCCTACTGGGCGGAGCACATCCCGGACGTTCAGGTCGTCCATCTCTAGGAGTCGTCTCCATTCGGCGAGGCGCCGAATGCGGCCACCCGGGGGTCGATGTCATGGCCCTGCAACACATCCTGGTGATGGCCGTCACGCGCATGCTCAGCGGGGTCTGCATGGCGGGGTACACCACGCAGCCGCACCCGCGGAGCGGCCTCTGCTGGGTGCGGCCCGTCAAGGCGCACGATACGCTGCAGCTGGGCGATATCACCGACGCGCAGCGCCGCGTGCTGCAGTGCTTTGACGTCGTCGAGCTGGACCTGATCAGGCCCCGGCCCCAGCCGCCCCACTGCGAGGACTGGATCGGTGAATTCGTGCGGCGCCGGCCCCGCGTCGTGCGACGGCTCGACGGCCCCAAGCGCGACGCCTTTCTCGCGGGGCACGTGGATACGGCGCCGGAGGATGTCCTCGTCCACCACACCCGCTCGCTCTGCCTCGTGCGACCGAACGCCCTGCGAGCGCGGTTTGCCCTGGACGCCCCCGCCGGCAAGCTCGAGAGCCGCCTGGCGTTCACGCTCCCGAGCCTGTCCCTGCCCGACACCTCCGGCCGCGGCCTCCCGGTCACCGATATCCGCTGGCGCGCATTGGGCCGGCGCCTCCTGGGAGACGGAGACGAGCGCGTGCTGGAGGAGGACGCCCTCCTGGACGCCATCGGCGCCCGCGAGGTGTACCTGGCCCTGGGGCTGAGCCGTTCCTTCGATGGGCGCATCTGGCCCCTGGTCATCGGCGTACATGCCGTGCCCGACGGTGACGTGACCATCGACTATACGCACCTGTAGGGCGCGCACGGCGTGCGCGCCGCTCGAGCGCGGGCAAGGGCCTTCTCGCACCGCGGGCCGGACGGCGTCCGGCCCCTACACCCGGCGCGGCGGCTCGTCCCGAGTCGCGCGGCCAGCGTACGATGTAGGGCGCGCACGCCGTGCGCGCCGCTCGAGCGCGGGCAAGGGCCTTGTCGCACCGCGGGCCGGACGGCGTCCGGCCCCTACACGCGTTGCCACGACGGCAAGTCTCGAGCCGCGCGGCCGGCGTCACACTGTAGGGCGCGCACGCTGTGCGCGCCGCCACGTCGCACGAGGACACCCCGCTTGGCGATAGGAGGCACGGCATGATGCCTACCCGCTCTCCATCACCGGTGCCGGAACTCCCGGTGCGTCGCCGGCATCGCCTGCCACTGGCGTCCTACGCGGATCCCCATCGGATCTTTATGTTCACTCTCTGCGCCCGCCACCATGGGACTCCCTTCACGCGTGACGCTCTGGCATCCGATGTGGTGGAGGCACTCCTGTGGCGCAAGGAACGCCATGCATGGATCATGTACTGCTACTGCCTCATGCCGGATCATCTGCACTTTGTCGTACAGCCCTCCCAGGCTGAGCCAGGTATGCACAGCGCCGGCGCACGTGGATGGGTAGCCACCAGTCTGCTTGATCAGATCGGCGCCTTCAAGCGCTACACGACGGTTCAGGTATGGCACAGGCACGGGGGAACCGGTCCGCTTTGGCAGCGAAGCAGCTATGACCATGCGCTCCGGGCGGACGAGCCGATCGACGGTGCGGTACACTATGTCCTGAACAATCCGGTGCGCCGTGGACTCGTGGCTCGATGGGAGGACTATCCGTACTCGGCGATCGTCGATCAATGGTAGCGACGGTGCAGACACGTCGATGCCCGGTTCACCGCAGCGCGGGCCGGACGGCGTCCGGCCCCTACACCTGGCGTGGAGGCCGCTCGTCGCGAGCCGCGCGGGCCGGACGGCGTCCGGCCCCTACACCCGGCGTCGAGGCCGCTCGTCGCGAGCCGCGCGGGCCGGACGCCGTCCGGCCCCTACACCCGGCGCCGTGCGCGAAGGCGGCGTGACCATCGACCGCATGCATCGGTAGAGAGCGCACGCCGACGATCCGGAGTCCGGATCGCCGCGCCGCTGCGCCGCTAGTACAGGGGGAAGCCGTGGTGGCGTCGCCATCGCAACACGCCAATGATATCGAGCCAACCGACGACGCCCTGGAGAGCCTGGGACTCACCCCCGAGCGCGTCGCCGACCTGCCGTCGACGCTGCGCAACCGCGTCATCGCCTTCCTACTGCGGTGGGAGCGCTATCAGGCAGCCCTCGCCTGCGCCGACGCCGCCCTGGCCATCTCGCCACACCTCGTCTCACTCTACGACGACAAGGCGCGCGCCCTCCTAGGCTGCGGGCGCCCCGACGAGGCGCTGCAGGTTCTGGAGGCCCGCCATGCCCTGCGCGAGTCCCTGAGTTCCTGGCAGCTCCTCGGCCGTGCCCACCTAGCGCGCGGGGACGCCGACGCCGCCCTGGGCGTCGCGCAGCGCCTCTGCGCCAACGCGCCCGACGCCGTCTCGGCCCGCGCCTACCTGGCCGAGGTGCTCATCGCCCGAGGTGATCTGGTCCAGGCGCTGGCGGCCTGCAACCGCCTGGCGGAGCTGGGCCCCGGCCGACGCAGCCTCCTCCTCGCCATGCTCGAGCTGTACCGTCGCCAGGGCGACATGGTGTCGGCCAGCGCCTACGCCGTGAGGCTGGAGCAGAGCGCCGGCGACGGGGAGGCGCTCCCCGCCAACACCCTCCGCCGCTTGCGCGACTATTACCTGGCCAGCGGCGAAACCCATCGCGCCCAGGAGATCACGTCCACACTCACCGAACGCTACGCCGCCGACCTCGCCGCCCTGCGCGACGCCCTGGCGGGCCACACACAAGGGGCGCAGCGTCGCATACCATCGCCGACGGCCGCCGCCGCAGATGGGGGGGCTCACCCAGAGGCGGGCGTCGGGCCGCTCACGCTGGCCCCCTCCATCCGCGTCGATCGTTCCGAGGAGGATGCGATCCGCGGCGCCGTCCGCGAGCTGTTCGGCTTTCCAGACCTGCGACCCGGGCAGCTCGAGACGATTGCCGCCGTGCGCGGCGGGCGCGACGTCCTGGCGGTGATGCCCACCGGCGCGGGCAAGTCCCTCTGCTACCAGCTGCCCGCCTTTTGCGACGAGGACGGCGTGACCCTGGTGATCTCGCCCCTCATCGCCCTGATGAAGGATCAGGTCGAGTCGCTGCCGCCGTCGCTCCGCGCCCTGGCCACCACCATCAACAGCACGCTGGACGGCGACAGCTTGCGGCAGTGCATCCGCGACGTGGCCGCCGACAAGTACCGCCTCGTCTACGCCGCGCCGGAGCGTCTGCGTCAGCCCCCCTTCCTCCACGCCCTGCGGCGCGCCGGCGTCAACCGTCTGGTGGTGGACGAGGCACATTGCATCAGCGTGTGGGGCCACGACTTTCGCCCCGATTACCTCTTTATTGGGCGCGCCCGGCGCGACCTGGGGAACCCTCCCCTCCTCGCCATGACCGCCACGGCTCCGGCCCGCGTCCGCCAGGACATCGTGCGTCGTATGAGCAGGGGCGATGGCGCCGAGGGGCACGATATGGTCGTGGTGGCCACCGAGCCGTGCCGCCCAAACCTCATGCTCGAGGCAATCCCCGTCGCCAACCACGACGAGCGGTTGCAGCGCCTCGTGTCCATCTGCCGGTCGACTCCCGGCAGCGGCATCATCTACGCCGACACGCGCCGCCGCTGCGAGGAGTTGGCCGCCATGCTGCGGGGGATGGGGCTCGACGCCGCCCATTATCACGCCGGCATCGAGGACCCCGCGGGGCGCGCCGCCATCCAGGAGGCGTTCATGGCCGGCGAGGTGCGCATCATGGTGGCCACCATCGCCTTTGGCATGGGGATCGACAAGGCCGACATCCGCTTCGTCATCCACTACCAGTTGCCCAACTCGGTCGAGTCGTACTATCAGGAGGCGGGGCGCGCCGGCCGCGACGGCCTGCCCGCGCGCTGCGTCCTGTTCCATTCACCGTCCGACCGCGCGACGCTCACGCGCCGCTTCCGTCGCGAGGTGATCACCATCGACATGCTGCGTGCCGCCTATGCCGCCGTCCGACGCCAGATGCGGGGCGAGGCCCTGGGGCGGCTGTCGCTGGACGAGGTGGCGCGCGAGGTGGAGGCCGACTCCACCACGGTGCGCGTCGCCCTCAGCATGCTGGAGGAGGCCGATCTCCTGCGCCGCCACTATGACGTGCCGCGCATGGCCGTCATCCGACTGCGTGATCGGACGGGCGCGCCCCGCTCTCCCGAGGACGGCGATCATCTCGCCCGGCTGCTCGCCGCGTCGCGGCAGGCGCGTGACCATACCCTCACCCTCGACCCCCTCGCCCTGGCGCTAGACTGCGGCCTCGACCCGAGGGACTGGGAGACGTACGCCCTGCGCTGGGCCGAGGAGGGATGGCTGTCGTACCGCTCCTCGGGGCGCGACCCCCTCATCGAGTTGCTGCCCGCCGACCGCGACCGCGCGGGGGCCGCGGTGGAGGCGGTGCTCGATCGCTATATGAGCATCCAGGTGCAGCGCATCGACGAGATCGCTGCCTATGCCGGGACGCGGCGCTGCCGCCATGACTACCTGTCGCGCTATCTCGGCGGAGGGGCCGTGGCCGACGGTGTGTCGTGCGGCGCCTGCGACAACTGCGCGCCTACGGCGGCGTCCGCCGCCGCGGACGACGGTGCGCTCCCCAGCGAGGTGGAGCAGCTTCAGGCCGTGCTCCGCTGCCTAGCCGAGTCGCCCTATGGGTGGGGCCGCGTGACGCTCCGAGCCATCTTGCGCGCCGAGCGCGACACGGGCGCCGAGCGCCACGCGTCCTCGCACCGGGGCGACCTGGCCTTTCGCTCCCAAGGGGCGGTGGATGGGATGATCGCCGCACTCCAGGCGGCCGACATGGTGTCCGCCCGCACCCTCGACCACGGCGGCGTGGTGCTCCAGGTCACCTATTCGGGGCGGCGGGCCATCGCCGACGCTTCGCTCCTAGCCCGCCTGGCGCGCAGCGCGGCCCCGCCGCCAAAGAGGCGCGACAGGGCTCCGCGCGACACGGCAAAGGGCGCCAAGGAGCGGGACGAGCCCCTCGATCCGGCCCTCTCGCCCGAGGACGAGTCCCTCTTTCAGCGCCTGCGCCGATGGCGCTACACCGCCGCGCAAGAGGCGGGCACGGCGCCGTTCATCATCGCCCACGACAGCGTCCTCCGGCGCATCGCCACGACGCGCCCTACCAGCGAGGACGAACTCCTCGCCATCCACGGCGTCGGCCCCGCCAAGGTGCGGCGCTACGGCGAGGCCATCCTCGCCGTCGTCCGCGAGGCGTAGCGAGGCTCCCCCACCCGCCTTGCCGCCCCTCGACGATTACGCTACACTCGCGCCCAAAGCACCACCACCGCGAGGTGAACGACGTAGGGCGCGCACGCCGGTGCGCGCCGCTTGAGCGAGGATTGTGGCGTTGTCGCCCCGCGGGCCGGACAGCGTCCGGCCCCTACATCAATCGGGCAATCCCTGGGAGGAATGCACCTATGCAATATCGCACTTTGGGGCGTACCGGGCTGCGCGTGTCGGAGGTTGGCGTCGGTGGGGCGCAGTTCGGCATTCCCAACTATATGGGGCGCTGGGACCCCTACACCGAGGATGCCCAACGCGCCGTCACGGCTACTATCCACCGCGCCCTGGAGCTGGGCTATAACTATTTCGACACCGCGCCCGGCTATGGCAACGGCCGCAGCGAAGAGATGGTGGGGGTCGCCCTCAAGGCCCATCGCGACCGGGCCATCATCGCCACCAAGGTGAGCGACGGCCAGTGGCTGCCCGACGCCATCCGCGCCAGCGTCGAGGCCAGCCTGCGCCGCCTGCAGGTCGACGCCATCGACCTCATCCAGTTCCACGACGGCTGGTATCACCCGGAGCAGGTGGACGTCATCCTGAACCGGGGCGGCCTCGAGACCTTTGAGCGGCTGCGCGACGAGGGCAAGGTGCGCTACATCGGCTTCACCGCCGAGGGCCCCTCCGCCGGCGTGGAGCGCCTCATCGCCACCGGGCGGTTCGATACCATGCAGGTGCGTTACAACATCATGTATCAGCACCCCTCCGACTGGGAGAACAACGAGGGGATCATCCGGCAGGCCGAGGCCCAGGGGATGGGCATCATCCTCATGCGTCCCATGACCAGCGGCGTCTTTCAGCGACTCATGGCCGAGACGCTCCCCGGCATCGACCAGGAGGCGGTGGGGCGGCTGCTGCTGAACTATGTTCTGTCGGATCCGTACGTCGATGTGGCCCTCATCGGCATGCGCGAGCCTCGCTGGGCCGACGTGAACAACGCCATCTCGGACGACGTCGCCTCACGCCTCGACCTGGCCGCGCTGCACTACCGTTTCGCGCGCTAACGACTGGGGTCTGTACCACAGAGACCACAGAGGATAAGAAAAAGAAGACGGGAAATAGGTATGGTATCTCTGCGGTCTCTGCGGTCTCTGCGCTCTCTGTGTGCTCTGTGGTACAGACCGTTTGAGGTCGCCGATCATCGTGAAAGGATCGTCTGATGAATCATCGTGAGCGTGTGTTAGCCGCCCTGGAGCACCGCGAGCCCGATCGCGTGCCGCGCACCGCCAGCCTCACGCCCGGGGTGCTGGACGAGTTCCAGCGGCGCACCGGCCAGGACGACCCCGCCGCCTACTGGGACTGGGACTTGGCGAGCGTGGGGTTCCTGCCCCCCGATCCTGGCCCCGACCTCATGGCGCGCTACGGCCGCTACTTCCGGGACCTGGACATCGAGTGGGTGCTCGACTGGGAAAAGAGCCACTACCCCGTGGAGTGGGGCGTCGCCACCCGTCCGGCGCACTTTTGGCACCTCAGCGCGCCCATCGCGCCCCTGCGTAACGCCACGAGCCTCGCCGACATCGAGGCGTTCCCCTTCCCCGACTATCTCGGCGAGTGGCGCCACGATCACCTGGAGGCCGAGGTGACCCGGCTCAAGAATGCCGGCTACCCGGTCACGGCCAGCATCGGATGGATCTTTCAGACCGCCTGGACCATTCGCTCCGAGGCGGGCTTGTTCGCCGATTTCTTTGACAACCCCGAGATGGCCGACGCCCTGCTGACGCGCATCACCGAGATCCGTCTCGCCCAGGCCGTGCGCCTGGCGAAGGCGGGGGTCGACATGATCTCGATGAACGACGACATCGGCAGCCAGAAGAGCATGATCATCAGCCCCGCCATGTGGCGGCGCTGGCTCAAGCCACGCCTGGCAGCCGTCATCGACGCGATCCACCGCGTGAACCCCAGCATCCACTTTCGCTACCACTCGGACGGCTGGCTCATGCCCGTCATTCCCGAGCTGATCGAGGTCGGCGTGTCGTCGCTCATCACCGTGCAGCCCGAGAGCATGGACGTGTTCGAGGTCAAGCGCCTCTACGGCGACAGGGTCTGTATGGAGGGCACCATCGGGCTGCAGAGCGAGCTAATGCACGGCACGCCCGATGATGTGCGCGGCATGATCAAGGCGCAGTGCGACGGGCTGAAGCGGGGCGGCGGGTGGATCGCGTCCCCCGGCAACGGCGTCACGCCCGACATCCCGTTCGACAACCTCGTGGCGATGTTCGAGGCGCTGGAGGAGTACGGGGAGTACTGAGGGTTACGGATGGATCCCTCACCGCAGAGGCAGCGGAGAGCGCAGAGGCCTCTGGAAGGCCTTCGGCGTTGTCGTGCCAACGCTGTATGTTCTCGTTTGGACATCCCGGCAGGGAACCCGCCCGGCGGAGGTCGTCTGGGCGGGGTCCATGCAGGATACTCGGAGGCACGTCGGGCAGCACCCGCAGCCAGGCCTCTCCAGCCCGCCTCGGCGGGCTTTCGCCGCCAGCCCGGCGATTCATCGCCGAGTTCCCACCAGACTGCACGACCGCTAGGCTTGGCAGCCGGGCTGGGCGTCCACTGGGCCCGGCGCCTCGTCCCCCAGATCTCCCGTCCAGAGGCGCTGCATCTCCTCGCAGCGCTCTAGCAGGTCGTCCAGGGCGCCCTCCGCCTCGATTCTGCCGTCCTTCAGGACGATGATGTGATCGGCGCGGCGCAGCGCGTACTTGCGATGCGAGACCACCAGACAGGTGGCGTCGGCGTTGGCAAAGACGCGCTCCCAGAGTTGGCGCTCCGTCTCCACATCGAGGGCGCTGGAGAGGTCATCGAACACCAGCAGCTCCGGCTCGCGCACGAACATGCGCGCCGCCGCCGTGCGCTGCACCTGCCCGCCGGAGAGCTTGACCCCCTTTGGTCCCACCATCGTCTCCAGGCCGAGGTCAAACTGCTTGAGGTCATAGTCCATCACCGCCTTGGAGATGGCCCGCGCGATCGCCTCGTCGTCGCGCGCCATCCCCATGAGCAGGTTGTTGCGCAGCGTGTCGCTGAACAGCCGCGGGATCTGGGCCGTGTAGGCACAACAGGGAGGCACGAAATGCTTGGCCGGGTCGGCGACAGGCCGCCCGTTCCAGAGCACCTCGCCCGAGTCCATGGGAAGCAGGCCGAGCAGCACCCGAAGCAGCGTCGTCTTGCCGGCGCCCACCCGCCCCGTTACCACGACGAAACGCCCCCGTTCCAGCCGCAAGTTGATGTCCTCGATACCGCGGTCGCTCCCCGGGTAGCGATACGTGATGTGTCGGGCGTCCAGCGTCTGCAGGTGGTCGTCGGGCGTCTTTTCCGGGTAGACCACTTCGGGCAGCGTGCCGTCGAGGTGCACCGGGCTGAGTTCCACCAGCGCCTCTTTGGGGGCGCCCTCCATCAGGCGCGCCATGCGCTCCACCGATACGCCGATCTGCTTGTAGCGGGCGATGAGCAGGCCGACAAAGGTGGTTCCCTCACTGATCCCCTCGAGGAAAAAGGTGAACAGCGCGAAATCGCCCACCGTAAAGGTGCCATCCACCATCGACTGGCCGGCGAGGATCAGGATCACGCCGGTGCCCAGGTTGACGGCGTTGCGAAAGATCGAGTGGAGCACCTCATTGAACACCCGGTCCTTGATGGCCACCGCCCGTCGCTCCTCGTTCAGCCGCGCGAAATGGGCGACCACGTTCTCCTCGGCGGTGGCCACCTTGACGGCCTGCACTGCGCCAAAGAACTCGCCGATGAACCCTGTGACGCGCCCCGTGGCCCTGCGGCTCGCCCGACGGTACATCTCGATCTTTTCCGTGGCGGCAAAGGCGATGACGCCCACCACCACGAACGGCGCCAGGGCGAGCGCGGTGATAGCTGGATTGATGCTGAACATCACCACGACCGCCACGACGCCATAGGCGATCATCCCCTGGATGTCGTTCAGCCAGAGGGCAAAGAGCGAGATCTCGAACACGTCGCCGCGGAAGCGGCTGATCGCCTCCCCGGGCGAATCGGGAAGCGCTGCCGCGCCGGGCCGTCGCAGAACGTGGCGCAGCAGGTTCTTGCGCAGCAGCGCCATGGTGTGCACAAAGAAGGGCACGTTGGAGCGAATGAGGCCATAATTGCCAACGGTCCGCCCCAGCAGGCAGCCGGCCTGGATGGCGATCAGCGTCCACACGGTCAACCCCGCCCTGGCATCGCCGGAGAGCAAGTCAAAGAACGCCCGCAGCGCAAAGCCGGGGATCTGCCAGAAGGCCATGAGCACCATCATGGCCCCCAGATTGAGCAGCCACAGGCCGAGGCGGTAGCGCACCATCTGGACGATGACCCTCCACGCCGGGAGGGCGTCCACCACCTCGCGCTCCGTGTCGGCCAGGCGCCGTGGCCGGGACTCTCGCGCCGAGGTCGCCGTCATGCCAGCACCTCCTGTAGGCCCGTCTGGAGCAGGTGATGGAAGCGCGATCCCTCGTCGATCGCCAGCTCCGCGCGCGCGCCGTGCTCGACGACCCGCCCCTCGTCCAGGATCATGATCTCGTCCGCGCGATGCACGGTGTCCAGACGGTGGGCAATGACGATGGCGGTGCGATCCTGCAAGAGTCGGTCGACGGCGCGCTCGATGAGCTGCTCCGTGGCCGGATCGAGCCGCGAGGACGCCTCGTCGAGGATGACCAGCCCGGGGTCCCGCAGGAACACGCGCGTAAAGGCGAGCAGCTGCCCCTCGCCGGCCGAGAGCCCCCGGCCCGACGACTGCAGCTCGGTGTCGAGCCCGTCGGGCAACGTGGCGAACCACTCGGACAGGCCGAGAGTCTCGATGACGCCGAGGATGTGCTCGTCCGGGATGGAGCGGTCAAAGAAGGTGAGGTTGTCCCTCAGCGTCGCCTGAAAGAGCTGCACGTCCTGGGTGACCAGCGCCACGCGCCGGCGCAGCTGTCGCAGCGTCGGCTCGCGCACGTCTACGCCCTGCAGCGCGATGGCGCCCGAGGTCACGTCGTACAAGCGAAACACCAGCCGCGCCAGGCTCGTCTTGCCGCTGCCCGTGCGCCCCAACAGGCCCAGCACCTTGCGGGGCGCGAGGTGGAACGATACGTCCCGCAGCACGGGCTCATTCTCGAGGTAGGCGAACGATACGTGGTCGAACGTCAGCGCCAACGGGCCGTCAGGGATATCGGCGCCGGGGCCGTCGACCGTCTTGGTCCTGAAGGCGCGCAGTTCGGCCAGGCGCTGCGTGCTCGCCCCGACGTTCTGCAGGCTCTCCGCCTGTTGCGTCAGCTCGCGAATGGGCCGCTCCAACAGGCTGGTATAGTTCACCAGCAGGAAGGCGGTACCGATGGTGATGACGCCCCCGCGGTAGAGGTAAAAGCCGGATAGCATGGCCATCGCCATGCCGATGACCATCATCGCGCCGCCGGTGGTGCCTACCACCAGGTACATGAGGGACGCCCGCCGCCAGTGCACCAGGATGTGGCGGTGCAGCTCGTACAGGCCGCGCAGGACGAAATCGACCGCGCCGCACGATCGAATATCCTCGGTGCCCGCCAGGCGCTCCTCGAGGAAACCAAACAGATTCGACTCGGCCTCTCGTCGGGCCTTTTCGTGGGGGATGGCGAGGCTCCGCACCGCGTTCAGGGCGATGAGCGTGATCACGGCGAACACGGCAAAGGCCGCTCCTACCTGCACCGCCTCGCGGAGCAGCACCGCGAGGATCCCCACCAGCAGGATGAGGTTGCCGATGATGCGGATGACCAGCTGGGAGAAAAAGGTCGAGAGCTGGGCCACGTCGCCGTCGATGCGCTCGATGAGCTTGCCCGGGCTCATGTCGCCGTGAAACCCCATGTCGAGGTTCAGACAGTGCTCGGCGAGTTCCAGGCGTAGCGCGTTGGTGGCCGTCCAGGCGACGTTCTCACCAAAGTAGCGCGCCCCCACGCTCACCACCTGCTGAAACAGCGCTAGGCCAACGAACGCCAGAGCCGCCATCGTGAGGGTCCTGCCCCCGTCGCCCGACGTGGCGGCATCGAGGTAGTAGCGCGTGATCTGGGGGTTGACGATCTGCAGGACGATACTGCCCAGCAGCAGCGCCGTCAGCAGGCCGAAGCGGACCTTTTGCGTGCGGATGTGGTCGGCCAGCAGGTCCCAATACTCGCGTAGTGGGATGTTCCTCGTCATGTTCACCTCGCGCCGCCGGGACGGCCCACCTCGCCTCTCACCAGGAGCGACCGCGCGCTCTGAGGGCATAGACGCGCCATGCGGGGACATTGTTGGGCGGGACGCGGTCCTGGCGAGCCGCCCCTCTCCTGCGAGGGGCCTCGCGGCCCACAAGAAACGGCCACGGGTACCCCGTTCCGTACCCGTGGCCATCGCTGCTGACCGATGCTGTTCGCCCCTCAGGGGGCGCATCGCCGGGGCGGCGATGCAAAACGGCCACGGGTGCCGAGCGCCCGTGGCCGGTGTCGCTCAATCGAGAGCGGCTACCGAGCGGCCGACAGGCGCGCCCAAGCCAGCGCACGTACACGAATGCATGCCATGGGTCGCGCCCCCTTTCTGCTCGAGTGTCTCGATTCTAGAGCATCCCGCGTACCATGTCAATGGCCGCGTGGCCCGAATCGCTATTCTTCTCCCTCCAGGTAGCCGTTGTAGGGGGGCAGGTTCACCATGCGCACCCGCTGGACGTTGGGCACCTCCAGGAAGCGTGGCATGAGGTCCGTCGGCACGCTCTCGTCCAGCCCGAGGATCATGATGGAGGGCCCGCCGCGACTGACGCGGCTCATCTGCACAAAGCCGATGTTGATGTCCGCCTGGCCCAGGATCTGGCCCATGCGCCCCACGATCCCCGGCCGGTCGTGGTGCAGGTCCACCAGCATGCGCCCCTGCGCCACACAATCGAGGCGCTGGCCGTCGAGGCCCACGAGGTGAGGCTCCCCCTGGACCAGGGCGCCCGAAATGTCCTTTGGCTCGGGCGTGCCGCCAAAGCGCGCCGTGATGAGGCTGCCAAAGTGCGTCCCCCGCCCCAACCTTGCCTCCGCGACCACCAGCCCGCGATCCCCGGCGTGCTGCGCCGCGTTGACCAGGTTCACCGGCACGGCGCTGACCGGCTCCAGCAGGCCGGCCAGAAAGGCGGAGGTCAGCACGCGCGTGTCATAGTCGCATACCTCGCCCTCGTACACCAGTTCCAGGTGCCCCAAGAGTTCGCCGCGCCACTGCACGAAAAAGCTCCCCAGGCGCGTGGCGAGGTCGATGTAGGGCTGGAGGAACTCGAACGCCTTGGGCGGGACGTAGGGGAGGTTCACGGGCCCCTCCGGGATGCGGCCCGCCAGCACGTCGGCCACCGAGCGCGCCACGTCCAGCGCCACGTGCTCCTGCGCCTCGGCGGTGGAGGCGCCCAAGTGCGGCGTGGCGATCACGTTGGGGAGCCCGACGAGGGGGCTGTCCGTGGCCGGCTCCTCCTCGAATACGTCCAGCGCCGCGCCGGCGATCTCGCCGCGCTCCAGCGCCGCGCGCAGCGCCTCTTCATCCACGATGCCGCCGCGCGCGCAGTTGAGCACATACGCCGTCGGCTTGAGCATGGCCAGCTCACGCGCCCCGATCATCCCCCGCGTGTCGGGGCTCAGAGGGGTGTGCACCGAGACGAAATCGGCGCACCGCAACACCTCCTCGAGGGGTGCCAGCTCCACCCCCGCCGAGGCGACGCGATCGGGCGACACATAGGGGTCGTACGCCACGACGCGCATCTCCAGCCCGCGCGCCTTGGAGGCCACCAGCATCCCGATACGTCCCAGCCCGACGAGGCCGAGGGTCTTGTCCTTGACCTCAAACCCCTCGAGGGAGCGTTTCTCCCAGCGCCCGGCCTTGAGCGAGGAGACGGCGGGAAAGATGCGTCGCGCCAGGGCCAGCATCAGGGCGATGGTGTGCTCGGCCACGGCGTTGCTGTTGCCCGCGGGCGCGTTCACCACCACGACCCCGCGCCGCGTGGCCGCCGGCACGTCGATGTTGTCGACGCCGGTACCGGCGCGCCCCACGACGCGCAGGCGACAGCCCGCGTCGAGCAACGTTGCCGTGACTTTGGTCGCACTCCGCACGACCAGCGCGTCATACTCGCCGATGGCCACGGCCAGGTCCTCCGGCGCCAAGCCGATGCGCACGTCCACGTCGCCCGCCTCGCGCAGTAGCTCCAGGCCGGGCTCGCTGAGGGGTTCGGTTACCAGGACTCGCATAGTGCTCCCTCGATCCTTACGATATGTACGAGCAGCCTTGCGTGTCCGCCCGCCTCGGTGCTCGTTCAGTGTCTGCACGCGCCGCGTGTCAGCCCATTCTGAGCCTACGGGCGTACCCGTCACGCATCGCTGCCGCCGTCAGCGCTCGTCCAGGGGGTTGATCACTAGGCCGGTCAGCAGCTTGGGGTGGAAATAAGTGCTCTTTTGCGGCATGATCAGCCCGCGCTCGGCGGCGCTCCACACCTGCTCGATGCGCGTGGCGTTCAGGATGAACGCCGCCTGCGCCTCACCCGAGACGACGCGAGAGCACGCCTCCCCCTCGTCGATGGTGTAGGCCACCTGCTCGGTACGCGCCAGCGTCTCGGTGTCGATTCCCAGGTACGGCTCGAGGATCAGATTCTGCAACACGTTGACATCCAGCTCGGCCATGCCCCCCTCGACCTCCGGCGGCATGCCGCGATACGCGCGGGAGAGGTCCTTCAGACGCAGCACCCAGCGCTCCCCCTGGCCCGTGCAGACGCCGATGGCCACCGTGTGATCGGCCGCCCGCGCCGCCGCGGCGCTCAACGACTCGTCCGGCGCCACCGGCACCACGTCGAAATCGCTTCGCAGCGCCTCCACGAGTCGCGCAGGATCGCGGCCGTTCCGCCCCAGCACGATGCGATGGGTCGGCAGGATCCACAGCCCGGGATCCTCCACGGCGGCCAGGTACATGAGCACGTAATCGTAGGGGCGTACGCCGGGCGGATCCCCCTCGGCGTCTCGGCGCTCCGCCTGGTAGGCGAGCGCCGTCTCGTAACGATGGTGGCCGTCGGCGATGATCACCTCGCGCCCCACCAGCCCGCCGGTGAGCGCCGTGATGGCGTCCAGATCGCCGATGCGCCAAAAGATGTGGCGCACCCCCTCGTCGTCCGTCACCTCCACCAGCTTGTCGGCATCCTGCCGATCCGCCGGCGGGCGCACCAGGTGGCGCACGTCATCGTGGGGATCCTGATAGAGGCCAAAGACCGGGCTGAGGTTGGCGCGCACCGCGCGCGTCAGGCGCAGACGGTCCACGCGTGGACCGATGCGCGTGTGCTCGTGGCGGCGGATCGGCCCGCCATAGGGGCTCAGCCGCACCCGCCCCATGACGCCGGTGCGGACACGTGGCTGCCCCTCGCCGTCGCGAAAGTGCTGCTGGTAGCCATAGAGGGCCGGCTGCCTGTCGCGCACCAGCACGCCCTCGGCGATCCAGCGCGCCATCGTCTCGGCGGCCCTGGCGTGCCAGTGGCGGTCGGCAGGGTCCTCGCCCAGGATGAGGCGTACGACGTTGTAGGGGCTCCTCTCCAGCAGCTGGAGACGCCTTTTGGGGCCTATGACGTCGTATGGCGGCGCAAAGACATCGGCGGCGGTGTACGCGTCGCTGAACCGTAATCCGTGCAGGGGCGCCAGATCAACCATCGTTGCGTCCTCGTGCTCGTGGTGTACAGACAAAGAAAGCGCCAGCATCCCGTCGGTGGGAAGGCTGGCGCAACACGGCCTCTCGTCGTACTTCTACGTAGAGTTCAGTTGCTAGGGATTGTAGCACCGCGACAGAGCGATGTCAAAGCCTGGGGAACACCCCTCGAAGACGCCTCGCAGCAGATCTCGCGCGCCCAGGGTTCACCGGAGGGGCGCCTTCGAGGGGTGTTCCCTCCGTGCCCATATCGGCTCGCGTGCACTGAGGCGTCAACGACGCCGGTAGACGTCCTTGCGAGCCTGTACCCGAAAGACGGTGACCTCGTACGCACTGTCGTCGATGATGTACAGTATGCGATAGTCGCCCACGCGAACGCGCCAAGATTCCAGCTCGCGAATCCACCTGCAGCCGGGCGGCCGAGGCGTGTCGGCCAATCCGGCAAGCGCCGCCAGGACCTCGGCGCGTGCGGCCGAGGGGAGGTGGCCTAGCTGCTTCGATGCCTGGCGGGTGAGGTGGACGCTATAGGCCATGCTCTATCAGCGCATCCTCCAGCGGCGTGGTCTCGCCGCGGCGACGATCCTCGCGAGCCGTCGCCGCCTCGCGACGCACCTCGGGGTCGCACGCGTCGCGCATATCCTCGATCTCATCCATCAGTTCGTTGTAGCGCTCGATATCCATGAGCACCGCCTTGACGCGGCCGTGCTGCGTGACAAAGATCGGCCGCGCCAAGCGCGAGAGGAGGGCATTGAGGTTCTTGCGCAAGTCCGAGACCGGCATCGTGGCAAAGCTCATCGCGTCCACCCCCATGTTACCGATGGGGCCATGTACAGGGCCATAGATGGTACCATTACTGGCTCTATTCTATCCTGAAGCGACCAGGCCGTCAACAGCCAGATGCCAATCGGAGCAGTGCAGGCGGCGCCCCCGACCGGAGGGGCAGGCTCCAGTCAGGGGCGCCGCTGGAGGTAGATGGCCATCAGCGGCCGAGCATCGCCGGCTCGAGGGTGAGCGTGGCAGTAACCCCGTTCACATCGATGGTATAGGCGCCGGGCTCGATGCCCAGCCCCTGCAGGTCCAGCGGGATACTCTGCTCGAAGGGCGCCAGGACCTGGGCGGCCATGGCGTCCGGGTCGCGAGCGGTGAGGATGCGCACCACGATGGTGTCGCCATCCAGTGATTGCGTCACGCGGTCGATGACCGTCGCGGCGTCGTTCAGGTGTCCGCGCGCCACGACGCGCACCTGCACCGGCATCGACTCGAGGATCAGCACGTCGATCTCGTCCACCAGGGCAAGTTCCTCACCCACGCCGGCCGCCGGCATCGGCTCCGGTATGGCGGGCGGCGCGGGCGCTTCCGCATTCGCCCTCACCAGCGCACAGCCGGCCACCACCAACAGCAACAGCGCTCCCACCAACCAAAAGGGTGTGACACGGGCACGCATCGTGCATCCTCCGCGACGACTATGGTTCCGATGGCCTTGAGCCGTGGCCTGTCACGGCCGTTCACCTCCATAGACGTCCCCCAGCGCGCGAGGGTTCCATCGTACCGGCCGTATGTTTGTTGGGCAACGCCCAACACGACAAGCCCCCTCAGCGTTGGCCGAGGGGGCGGAGGGTTACGCGCAGCGACCGAGCGGCGAGCGCGGTGCTCAGTCAGGATAGGAGGAGGGCGCCGCTCCCCTACTCGCGCGCCGGCCCCACCCAAAGGGCAACCGTTGCCACGTGACGCGGGCCAGCGCCAACTGAGCCCCAAAGACGATGAGGATGTTGGTGATCAGGAAAAAGATCAGCTCCTCCACCGGCAGCACCCCCAGGACGTACACCTCCAACGAGTTGGTCGGGGTGATCGTCCAGGTGCCGGCGTCGATGGCCAGGGCGTCGACCAGGGAGAGATAGAGGGTGGCGGAGAGGATGGCGCCGAGCACGTGGGCGCGGTGTGCCAGGAGGATGTCGGCCCCGACGCCGAGCTGTAGCATCATCGGCGGGAGGGCCCACGCCAGGAGCAGCGCCAGGTAGCGGGCGGGCTGCCAGTCTGCCGCCAGCAGCCCCACCGACAGCAGCCAGAGGGCGGCCGCCCCACCTAGCGCCAGAGCACGAACGCGGCGGGGCCGCCGCACCTCAACCCCCGGCGGCAGGCGCCGCATGAGGCTGAGGAGCCACAGCCCCACCATCACCGTCTGGAGGACGAAGAAAAAGTACTCCTCGAGGGGTACGTATCCCAGCGTGATGCCCCACACCAGCGCCGGGTCGTACGACCACACATCGGTGGCCACGAGATAGTTGTCCCACGGCGTGGTGTAGGCCACCGCCACGACGACCAGCACGCCCACCACCACCGCCGGCCGCGCGGCGTGCAGCGAGGCGGGGAGGCGCCGCCCGCGCCGGGCGTCATACCACGTCACCACCGTCAGGAGCAGGATCGGGATCACCAGATAGCGCCACAGGAACCCACCGTACGTCATGGCGAGTCAGCCCTCCCGGGGATCGGGCCCGGAGCGCGCCGGCGGTACCCCGTCCCCCTATTGCTGTGCCTGCAGCCCCTCGATGTAGCTCCTGATGGTCGGCACGGCGCTGAGCTTCTCCAGGAAAAAGTTGTTGACCAGGTTGATGAGTTCGGCCCGAGCCGCCGTCGCCTCGGCGCCGAGTTCGTGACCCGTCGCTTGCCGGGTCAACGTATCGCGCAGGCGCAGCAGATAGCGCACGATCTCGGTCTCTTCGGCCCCTTCCAGCGTGCTTACCACCGACAAGATGAGCTGATCGGTGTGCGCCAGCACGCTCTCCAGGGGGATTGAGGCCCCGGGGCTGAAGGCATCCTCGATGGTGCGCACCAGCGACCACACCTGGTACAGCATGGTGGTCGGCTCGTCGAACAGCTCCCGCAGGAAGGCGGCTTCCTCATAGCGGCCGGTCAGCCTAAAGATGTTGTACATCCGCTTGGCCGCCTTGCCATAGTTCACGTCCTTGGTGACATACTTTTGCACTTCGCCCTCGAGCTGCGTCACATAGTCGTCCAGGGCGTTGGTCGAGATCTGCCGGGCCAGCTTGGAAAAGATGGGGATCGATTCGGCCTCCAGGTAGACCTCCTGGAAGTAGGGATCGAGGTAGCCGTCCAGCGGCGTCACGGAGCCGTCCGGCGCCTCCCATGTGACGTCCAGCATGTTGCTGGCGTTGACGAGCTGGGACCTGTTGGTGTCGGCCACCACCCAGTCCAGCTTGCACCAGCCGGGATCGCCCGAGACATCATCCCAGGTGATCGTCACCGGCTTGCCGTCGTCGTCCAGCGCCTCGATGCGGCCGGCCTCGATCTCGGGCGGCGTCCAGGCGATGGCCGAGCCCACCGGCAGCGAGCGCCCGTCGCGCTGCACCGCCATGGGATAGGAGCCGTACTTGACCTCGATCAGCTGGTAGCCGGGCCCCTTGACCGTGCTGAGCGCCTTCTCGCGCATGATGCGCGACAGAGTGGCGCACGCCTCCTCGCGCGTCGCCGCCTTGATGTTCACGCGCTCGAAATAATCGGCGTCCCCGGGGTACGTCTGGATCTTGGATTGGGCCGCCGAGCCCGATAGCGCCAGGGCCGTCTCGACGACGCCCGGCTCGTCATAGAACTCGACGATCTTGCCGATGCGGCGAAAGTGCTCCAAGTCACTCGGCGAAAAGTCGAGCATGGTGACGCGATGGCCGAACACGCCCGTCTTGACGTCAACCACCACGTCGTCGCCGGGCTGCATGGCGGCCATGGCCGCCAGCCACTGCAGCGCCTCCTCCTCGTCCAACTCGACGCCCAAACGCTGAGCCGAGGCGAGAATCCGAGCGAGATCCTCCGATGGGGTGATGCCCGCGGCCATGCGATGCCTCCTGTGGGATGATGGGTGTGGATAGGGCCGTCAGCGTTCACTGATGAGCGCGCTCGCAAGCGAGCGATCGGAGTGAACGGCCGGTGCTACAGCGCCTGACGCGGGGCAGCTGGCCAGCCCTGGCGTCTTTGATGGATGGCGATATGGTATGGAGGGGCTGTCAGTCCTCGCCCTCCGCCTCAAGCATCTCCAGCGCCGCCTGGCGACCGTACACCACGGCATAGTTCATGCCGCGATCCTCGGGGTACACCTGGGCCATGGAGCTGAGCCACAGGTGGTCGACGGGCGTCCTGAACGGCGGCTTGAGTTCCGAGTAGTGCAATCCGATGACGGGCTGGGTGTAGCGCTCGCGCCACGCCCAGGCCTCGAGCACCCAGCTCCGCTCGAACCCCTTGAACATGCGCTGCAGGTGGGGTAGGTAGGCGTCCAGCAGCTCATCGGCCGACATGCGGTAATAGGGGTCCTCGGGGTCGAGGTAACGCGAGAGGTACGCCAGGTGCGCGCCGCCATACGTCTCGGGGCGCTGCATGTTCGTGTGCTCGATGACGCCGGTGAACGGGATGCTGGGGTCGCCCACGTTCAGCCAGTAGGCGTCCGAAAGGCTGCGGTCGAGACGCATCACCAGGCAGACGTTGGCGAGGTAGGTGATCGCCTTCAGGCTCTCGCGGTAGGCATCCGGCAGGCACGGCGCCAGGTCGGCGAGCACCTCGGGCGCCGTGGTCACCAAAACGCGATCCGCCGCGTGAAAGCGCCCCTCCGCCACCACGCCCGTGGCCGTCGGACAGTCGGCATCGCCGCAGGACTCGATGCGCACCTCATCCACGGGCGTGCCCAGCGCGAACCGCACGCCGCGCCCCCGCAGCTCGCGCTCCCAGGCGTCGATGGCCTGGCCAAAGCCACCCTCCAGGTAGCCCAGCCGCTCCTCCTGGCCCTTGCCACGGGAACTGCCGCGTAGCTTGAGCTTGTTCCAGATCCACACCGCGGCCACCTGATCGGCGTAGCGACCGAACTTGCCGCGCAGCATCGGCTCCCACACGCCGCGATACACCCCTTCCCCCGCCATGGCCACGAGCCAGTCGCGGGCGGTGATCGCCTCCAGCGCCCGCCAGTCGGACACGAACCGCGTGCGGAGATAGAGCAATCCCAGCCGGATGCGATCGATCAGGCTGATGTGGGTAAAGCGCAAGAGGTCGAGGGGCGTGCTGAGCCGGTAGAAGCGATTGGCATAGTAGCTGTTGGTCGTAGGCAGCCACTGGAGCTTGTCGCCCAGGCCCAAGCGCTCGATGAGCGCCGCCATGGCCGTGTCACTGGTAAAAAGGTGGTGGTAGAATTTCTCCAGGTACACGCCGTTCACGGCGAACGAGCCGGCCAGGCCCCCCACCCTGTCCTCCCGTTCGTACAGCGTGCACTCGATCCCGCGCTCGCTCAACGTGTCGGCGATACTCATACCGGTGACGCCGGCGCCGACGATCGCTACCTGCATTCCTCTATTCTCATTTCTAGTATGTGATGTCACCCTCGGCGTCAGGTGCGACGCTCGGGCCCATGATCCTCGCCGTGACGGCGGCGGCGCCAGGGCGCCCGCCCGTCACCGCCATAGCCCTGCACGCGGGCTCGCCACCAGATGCCGGGCAGGCTGCGCAGTTTTTCACACCCATGGGTGTGGGCGCGCCGCCCGAACACGTCATAGCCGTGCTCCTCGATGTCGTCCAGGATGGCGCGGTACAGCTCGGCCGCACCCCCGATGGCAAAGCGCCCGTCCGCGTGCAGCAGGGCGACGCCCGGGAGCGCCTCCTCGTAGAGCGCCCGATTGCGGTCGATCTGGAAGCGCATGAACTCGATCCACCGGGGCGACATGCGGTCGGTGTTGGTGTCAGGCGCGCTACCCTTCGCAGCGGCCGCGGCGATATCCACCTCGCCCAGGCCGAACGACGCGAGTTCGTCCAGAGGCAGGTAGAGGCGGCCCATGCGCCAGTCCTCGCCCACGTCGCGGAGGATGTTGGTGAGCTGCAGCGCCACCCCGAGCTTGACGGCGTAGGGGATGGCATGGGGGCCGGCAAACCCCACGATGTGCATGGCCATGAGGCCCACCGTGGACGCCACCCCGTAGCAGTAGGCCGCCAGATCGTCAAAGTTGCCATAGCGCGTGGTGACGATGTCGCGCCCCACGCCGTCGAGGAGCTGCTCGGCGTATCGCCGCGGTACCCGATAGCGGGCGCGCACGTCGGCCCAGGCGACGGCCACCAGGTCATCGGGCTGTGGCCGGCCGACGAGGGAGCGCACGCGCCACTGCGCCAGAGCCCCCAGCGGGTTGTCGCCGCCCTCGTCCACCAGATCATCGCTGATGCGGCAAAAGGCGTATAGCGCGCGCACGGCCCGCCGCTTTGCGGGCGGCAGCAGCCCCGACGCCATGGCAAAGGTACGGCTGTGCCTGCGCGTCAACGCCGCAGCGTGGCGATACGCCCTGCGTAGCTGTCGCCCGTCGACCGCCAGCGGTTCGCCGGCCGCGTGACTCTCGAGGGCTTCTTCCGCCCACCCGTTTAGCTGATGTTCCCACGATGGGGTTCGCACACTCATGGATGCTATGACTCGATGGTTGTCTCGATGGGGCGAGCGGCCGGAGCAAGGGCCAAATCGCTCAACATGCGCTCAACCACCAGGCGCGCCGAGATCAGCACGATGGGCACACCGGTGCCCGGATGGGTGCTGGCGCCCACAAAGTACAGGTTGCGGTAGCGCGCGTGGCGGTTGTGCGGACGAAAGTAACCGACCTGAAAAAGGTTGTGACTCAGTCCAAAGGCGGAGCCTTTGGCTAGGTTCCAGCGATGGAGGTAATCCTGCGGGCCGATGCGCTCCTCGAACGCGATGCGGCTCTCCAGGTCGGGCAACCCCGCCTGGGCCAGGCGCCGCAGCACCGCCTCGCGCGCCCTGGTCCGTAGGGCATCCCAGTCCTGCGGGTTACGCTCGTCCAGATGGCCCACCGGCACCAAGACAAAGTAGGCGTCCATCCCCTCAGGCGCCATCGCCGCATCGGTGCGCGAGGCGCACCGCACATAGAACGAGGGCGCCTCGGGCAGCGTGTGATCGCGAAAGATGCGATCGAACGACTGGCGATAGTGGCTGGCCGAGAGGAACACGTTGTGGTGCAGCAGCCGCTCGGTCCGCTCGCCGCGCACGCCCCAGTAGAACATGAGCGCCGACGACGTGTAGCGTAGCCGCGAGAGACGCGCGGCCGTGCCGTCGTCCGGCAGCAGCGCGGCGTACACGTAGGGCAGGTCGGCGTTCGCCACGACGACGTCCGCCGTCAGCCGCTCGCCGCTCTCCAGCGTGACCCCCGTGGCGCGCGAGCCCTCCACGTCGATGCGGGCCACCGGCGCATCGAGGCGCAGCGTGACCCCCAGCCCCTCGACGATGTCGGACAGCGTCTCGATGACGCGATACATGCCGCCCCGCGGATGCCAGATCCCGTCCACCAGTTCAGTGGACTGGAGGAGCGAGTAGGTTGCCATGGCGTCGTACGGGCTGACGCCCAGGTACATATTCTGGAAGGTAAAGGCGGCCAACAGGCGCGGGTCGCGAAAGAACCGCGACGTGTTCGTCGCGTGCCTCTTGAGCGCTTTGAGCTGAAAGAGCAGCGGCAGGTTGCCGGGGCTCAGGAACTCGCCCCAGGAGTTGATGTTGCGCCCCACAAAGCGATCCAGCGACAGGGTATAGTGCCGGTGTCCCTGCGCCAGGAAACGCAGGTAAGCGCCAAAGGAACCCGGTACCAGTGCCTCCAGCTCGTCGTGCATCAGGTGCACGTCCGAGTTCAGGTTAATGACGGTGCCGTCATCGAAATGGACGCGATAGTTGGGGCTGAGGCGCTCGAGGTCCAGATGGTCCTCCATGCGCTCGCCCAGCGCGGCGTACGTCTCACGATAGTACTCGGGCATCAGCAGCAGGGTGGGACCGGTATCGAAAGAGAACCCATCCCTGCGAATCACACTGAACCGACCGCCCGGGCGGTCGGTCTTTTCCAAGATCGTGACCTGGAACCCCGCGCGCGCAAGCCTTCCGGCGGCGGCCAGCCCGCCCACACCGGCGCCGACAACGATAGCGCTCGGCATCTTGTACCTCCAGCCCCGCCAATCACACCGGCATGCAGTGTAGTGGCGACGCGCCCGCATGTCAATGTGAGGCGCATGGGCGGGCGTGCCCAGGCTTCTGGGCTATCTCGGACACCCGCGACTCCGCTGCGGCGGCGCGCCGCGCTTGCGGGCAACCTATCGATGGACGATAATGCCGGCGCGATGCTGCGGAATGCCGGCGCGATGCTGCGGAATGCCGGCGCGATGCTGCGGAATGCCGGCGCGGTGCTGCCGGCGCCCGGCCTGCAGCCCCCGCCTCGCCTCCAAGACGCGTCACGAATCGCGGTGGTTGCCTGCTCTCTTTTATGTCGCGCGCTTGCGCGCTAGGTACTCCGGCTGGAAAGGACCCTGCCCATGAACGGCGCTCTGGTCACCGAGCTGTACGAGCGCATCGACATGCTGCCCATCGTCGACATCCACACCCACGTGAACTGGAAATCGCCCACGGCGACGAACATCGGCGACATCCTCAGCTATCACTATTACACCGAGCTGGCCAACGCGGCCGCGTTCCAGGAGGGCGGGTTTCCGTACGACGATCCGGAGGCGCTCACCCGCGTCATCTTGCCCAAGCTGGCCCACCTCCGCAACACGGTGCAGTACGACTGGCTGATGACCATCTCCCGCGAGTACCTGGGGATCGACCCGTGGGAGTGGGAGCCGGAGAACTGGCGCTTTATCTATGACCAGTCGGTGGAGGTCATGGGGCGGCCCGAGTGGCGCCAGGAGCTGATCGCCCAAGCCAACATCCGTCGCGTGTTCCTCACCAACCAGTATGACGACGATCTCGACGGCCTGGACACATCGTTCTACACGCCCTGCCTGCGGTGCGAGCCCTTTGTCACCGGCCTGCACCACGCCCAGGAGCGCGAGGGGCTGGCCGCCTTCCTCGGGCGGCCTCTACGCGCCCCCGAGGACGTCGTCGCCGCCATCGACCGCACCTTCCAGCGCTTTGTGGCGCACGGCATGGGCTACGCCGCCATCTCGACCCCCACCAACCTCATCACCTTTGAGGTGGCCGACGAGGTCGTCGGGCGGCTGCTGGCTCAACTCGTCGAATCGGGCGAATGGAGTCCCGAGGAACGCCAGGTATGGGCGGCATGGGCCATGAACCGCATCGCCGACGCCTGCCGTAAGTATGACCGCCCCTTCCACCTCATGATCGGCGTGAATCGCGACGCGTACGCTCAGGGCGTGCCGTCGGGGCGCGACCTCTTTGACTCGGTGAACTCGATGCACGGCTACGATTATCTATTCAACGCCTATCCCGAGGTGCGTTTTCCCACGGCGGTGCTGGCCGAGACCACAGGGCTGGAACTCACCGCGGCGGCCTGGATCCGCCACAACGTCTACCCCTCGGGCCACTGGTGGTACAGCAATCAGCCGACGGACATTGCCCGGGAGGTGCGCCGCCGCATCGATACCGTGCCGGGCAACAAGAGCATCGGCTACTTTTCCGACGCCTACTATCTGGATTTCGTCCTGCCAAAGTTCGGGATGTTCAAGTTCGAGCTGGCGCTGGCCCTCGCCGAACGCATGGAGCGCAGCCTGGTGCACCCCAACATGGAGCCGTTCTCGATGGACGATGCGCTCGAGATGGCGGAGAGCCTGCTCATCGACAATCCGGCGCGCATCCTGGGGATACCGGGGCTGTAGGGCGCGCACGCTGACCGATCGGGGGTTTGGATCGCCGCAGTGCCGGGCCGCACGGCGTGCGGCCCCCGATGTATCATCTGCCCATTGCGGTCACGGCCTGACGCCGCTATAATAGGTCGAGACTGACCCGCTCGGCGCCGCGGACGCCCCCTCATCCCACCCGACGCCGCCCCCCCGGCGCCCTGTCCATTCGTGGTGATCGTCGTTAGCGTTCACACGATTGAGCTGCGAGCCAAGCAAATGCTGGGGAACCCCTCGATCGGCTGGGGCAAGACGGTGGCACAGGTGCTCCGCCTGGGGCGGCTGCACTTTATCGGCGCGGGGCTGCTCCTCTTCCTATTCGGCGCGCTGCTGGCGGCGCTCCACGGCGCCGACCTGACGTTGCGGCGCCTCATCATGGCGTACCTCGCCTTCTTCCCCGCGCACCTGTCCGTCTCGTACAGCAACGACTACTTTGACACAGAGGTAGACGCTTTGGCGCGTCCCACCCTCTTTACCGGTGGTAGCGGCGTGTTGGTCGCCAATCCACGCCTGCGCCCGGTGGCCCTCCGGCTGGCCGTCGGCCTCATGGCGTGCTCGGTGCTCTTGGGCGCGCTCTTTACCCTGACCTCCGACCTCCCTCTGTGGTTCTTGGGATACCTGATAGTGGGCAACTTCCTGGGGTGGTTCTACTCGGCGCCGCCGCTGCGCCTGTCAGCGCGGGGGTTCGGCGAGGTCGCCACCACCCTCATCATCGGCCTGGCGGTGCCCAGCATGGGCTACCTCGTCATGCAGGGACGGCTCGACAGCGGCTTCTGGCTGCTGGTGCCTCCGCTGCTCCTGGTGGGGCTTGCGTTCATCCTGCTGGTCGAGATACCCGACATGGAGGCGGACCGCAAGGGGGGCAAGAACACCCTCGTCTCGCGCGAGGGGCGGCGCTTTGCCTTCGTGGGGGTGGGGGCGCTGTTTGTCACCGTCACGGCGCTGTTCGTGCTGCTGGCAGCCCTCTACCCCGAGCACCCCGCCCGCCTGGATGCCATCGCCGCCTACTCGCTGCTGCCGGCGGTGCCGGCGCTGGCGGGCGCCATCCGCCGGCCGGTGGCCCGCGCCGCCGCGGCGCACTATGTGAGCGTCAACCTCGTGGCGCTCGTGGCGTTCGTCGCGGTGACGGACGCGCATCTGTGGTGGTTGGTGGTCCGGTAGGCAGGGCGCGACACGCCGGCACGGGCCGCGGGCCGAACAGCGTTCGGCCCCTACACACGGTTGGTCGGCCGTGGACACCCCCACGAGAACCGGCCGCCGCATGGCTGTAGGGCGCGCACGCCGACGATCCGGGGTTTGGATCGCCGCGCCGTATCGCGTTCGGCCCGTACACACCGGCTAAGGACTATCGCCGCCAGCGATCGAACTCGCGGAACGCCTCCAGCATCACTTCTTTCTTCCACAACGGCACGCCGATCGCCTCGCCGTCGCCATAGTCCGAGAGGACGAACCCGCCCTCCGGCGTGGCCCAGCGCTCCAGCAACAGCCCCGCCTCCTCGCGGATGGCGTCGGCGTCCTTGAACGGCAGCGTCGCCTGGATGTCGCACAGCGACTCGAAGCAGATGCGGCCGGCGAACCGCTCGCCGATCTCCTCGATCCCCAGGGCGCGCGGCTGCTGCAGGTTGATGACGTCCAACCCGATCTCGATGAGCGGCTCGATGATGGCGTTCACCTTGCCACAGGAGTGCATCCACACGTCCCACCCCTGCGCGTGGGCCGCCTCAAAGATGCGGGCGTAGCGCGGCTGAAAGAAATCGCACCACATGCGCGGGCTGACGAACGTGGCCAGCTCCGTGCCCCAGTCGTCGGTGAAGGTGAAGCCGTGGATACGCCCGGGAAGGCGCGCGCCGATGTTGCCGATCACCGCCACGTCGAACGCTACGATGCGGTCGGCCAGATCCTCCATGCGCCCCCGGTCGGTATATAGCTCGGTGAGGACGTTGGTCATTCCCCGCAAGGAGTGCATACGTTCAAAGAGAAGCATAAAGATGCTCGTGGTGACGTACTTTTCCTCCGAGCCGTCAAAGCGCTCCTCCATGCCGGCATAGTAGGCGGGGTCGTCGGGGTCGGGCCTTCGTTGATAGTAGTCTTTCTCGAGCCCTGCAGGATCGATGAGTATCTCTTTCGGGGCCGGTTTGCCCGCGAGAGGAGAGATGGCCATGTCACACACTCCTTGTTCTACAATTGCGATGTCGGGCCTGTCAGCCTGAGAAGGACCATATTGACGACCGGGTCAAGGTCGCGGACGGCATTGACGCCCTTGAGCTCGATGACAACCGCCTCCATGATGAGAAAGGTCCTTGCCTCGCCGCGAAGGCATCCCGTCTTCACGGTGTCGAACTTCCCGTAGGTCCCGTGGATGTGAATGCGCGGCTCGTCGCCGTACCAGAAGACGGTGCCGACGGCGAGGGTCTCATGGCTTTCGACGAGTTCACGCCATGTCGGTTCCGGCGGCCGTACGTCGTCCTGCACCGGCCCGACGACGATCCTCCCCTCCGTTATCCCTCCGAGCAGATAAAAGATGGCGCACCTGATGTTCTCCTTCCTGATGATGCCGGAGAGATTGGCGATTATCTCGTCGCCATCCGCGAAATGGGCCAGGACCACCCTGCCCGTCTCACCGACCTGGTATCTCACTGCCATCTCCTTTCCATCGGTCCACCGGGATTCATACCCGCCATTCCCCGAACCGTCCGAGGGGTCACTTCAAAGGACCCCTTATGAGCTTCACGTCGTCGATCCAGACGGTTCCCTTGCCGTCGACGACAAGGTTCAGCCTGACGACATCCGGCTTCTGTCCCTTTTTGAGAAAGAAAGGCGTCTCCTGTGTGACCCATTCGGTAGTGCCCGTCACGAAGGTTTCCAGGGCACGGGAGAAGTATTCGCCCTTTCCCGTAAAAACACACCACATCTCCAGGAACACCTTGCCCTCAAAATCCCGCGTCTTGAGTCTTGCCTGATACGTCAGACGGGCCTTGTCAACATCGATGTCCCTGACCTCATAGAGCCGGACCGTCATGGAGGACGGGGCATCGATCCTGAGCGACCCCCTGTTGTCCGTCGACACACCGGGATCGAAAACGACGTTGGACTGCGTCAACACCCCCGCCATGTTGTCGAGGGGATACTCCTTGATGGTCCGGGGCGCTTCCTTCTCGCCGCACCCTGCAAAAAAGGAACACAAGCCCAGAAGGACCGCTATC
>ENA-UOUL01001552-UOUL01001552.1-bioreactor-metagenome-genome-assembly--contig:-NODE-1552-length-31316-cov-5.990077_pt1 | contig 31316 bp, 23 predicted proteins | sample MGYA00249838_ERZ747220 | MGnify/ENA primary metagenome ERZ747220 (study PRJEB28778, sample SAMN05720191) | bioreactor metagenome | isolation source: Anaerobic biogas reactor | place: USA:Washington... | reverse complement strand
TGGCATCATTCCGGGGCGGCACGCCCCGGCTGTGCTCGCACAAACGCGAAAGACTCCGCTGGCATCATTCCGGGGCGACACGCCCCGGCTCTGCTCGGAGAGGACCCCGGCGGCTTGCTGGCAAGCGCTGGCTCTCGCCTCTTCCGTGCCCGCCGGTACAATTTTTTTCTCGAGCTGAGGAGGACGTCTCGTGAGCCGCCTATATGGCCAGGTTGTTGCCACCGCCGCTGCGCCGTCGCTACGCGCGCACCTGCTCTGCGCAACCGTCCTTCTGTCTGCCATGCTCACGGCGTGTTCGCGATCGAGCGAACAAGAGCCTCCGGCCCCGCCATCGCCGCGCGAGACCATCAGCCGGCTCATAACCGCGCGCCAGCAGCGGCAGTACCAGGTCATGCGCGAGCTGATCGTGCCCGAGCACGCGCAGGACGTCATCACAACGCTGGCGGCGGTCGACGATTTCCTCTCCGCCAACGACCAGCTCTGTGACCTGGTCCGCTCCGAGATCGGCCTGGGCACCGCTGACGCAATTGACCAGGGGCAGCTCGCGTATCATCTGGACGTGTTCAGCCGCAGCGTGAAAATCCTGGACGAGTCCATCGCGGGCCACGACGCGCAGGTGGCGTTCCTGGTCGACGAGCGGCTGCCGGCCCGGCATGCTCAGCTCCGGCTGCTGGAGGGACGCTGGCGCTATGATCCCGGCGCGGGCGAGTTTGCGAAGCTCAGCCAGGCGTTTGAGCGCATGGCCTACGGCCTGCGCCAAGTTCTGGACGGCCTGCGCCGCGGGCAACTGTCCGCCGCGCGTTTTCGAGAGAATCCGGAGGAACTGATCGACGAAGTACGCATCCGGCTGCTGCCCGGCGTAAAGCTGTTACCGCAGGGGCCGGATGCTGAATAGGGCATGGCGGAACGTGATGGTGCCTTGGGATAGGGCATGGTGCTGCCCGGCAAGAGGCAGAATTCGGAATCCGAAATGACAATCGAGGGAGTTCCCCAAGTTCGCAAATATGGCCCTGCCAAGCGCCAGCTTTTGCTGGTGCGGCACGGATTGCCAGATTACCGGGGCGGGCAACGCGGCGATGAGCCGCCGGGCCCGCCGCTGTCCGAGGTCGGGCGCGAGCAGGCGCGGCAGGCGGGCCAGGCGGTGAAGGGGTTTGCGGCAACGACCATCTACAGTTCGCCGCTGACGCGCGCGATACAAACGGCCGAGTGCCTTCGGGGGCTTACCTTCGTTCCGCTGCGGATTGAAAGCGATCTGAAGGAGTGGCACCGGACTGAATCGCTGTACGAGGTCAGCGAGCGGAGCGCCCGCTGGCTGGCGCGCTGGGTGGCCGGCCCGGAGACCTGCGCGATCGTGGTCGGGCACGCCTCGCCCTTGCTGGCGATTTTGCGGTCCGCGCTGTATCTGCCGCACTATCCCTGGCATCACGCCGGACGACCGGGCGCGCTGCAAGTCAGTTCCTGCGACCGCTTCGAGATTTCCATGGGCTCGGTCACGCTGCTGCAGATCACGCCGCGGCACGTGACGGCCACGATGCTGTTCCACCCCGACCCACGCGTCATTGACGCCACGTTGCGGCCCCAGCGATGCTTGCCGCGCCCAGTTTGCGGACATGGCGAGAACGGCTTCATCCAGCGGCCGAACCTGCTCAATTTGATCGGCTGCCCTGTGACCAGGGAGTCGCTTGATGACGGTTAGACGGGGCGCATGCGCTGGGGGGCCAGGCAAGTCTGATATTCTGCGCAATTTCGGGCCCGCGTGTGACTTCCGCGCAAAATCTGCGGGATAGCGCTCACGTGTCATAACAAACCAGAATTCTTCCGATGCCTATAGTGGCAAAGCAGGCCAATGGCTGTTAACTGGAGCCCGAAAGAGGCGGAGGTCTGTAATGGCCGCGCTAACATTGCTACCACATCTGTATAGCATCCTCGGAACCGTGCTGGGATTGTGGCACTACGTTGTTTTGGGGGTCGAGTACTAGCCATGAAACGGGCGGTACTCGATCCACCTCTCTCCCCCTTCGAACGCCGCCTGGCGCTCTGCATGACGGTCGCGCTCTGGGCGGTGAATGTCTTGCTGCTGCTCCATATGTTCGCCGGCGCACGTGACTAGCAGCCTGCAACGCGGCAGGGGGGGCGAGGTTTTATCTCGTCAGTGGCCGGGCTGACCTCACAGGTTGGAGGCAGGTGCGGGCGGGCGTTGCACCGTGGGACGAGTCAGTCGCGGTGGCGAGCAGCGTCGAGGCGATGGTTTGCGGCTCGGATTGCCAATCGACCTCTGGCGCGAGCTGCATCTGGCGTTGGCGAATCACCTTGGCGATGTACACCGGCGCCCCGCAACCGATCAGAGCTGCCAGCGCCAGTATCAGTTGCAGTTGCCACAAATCCATGACCTGGCTGACGGCCTCGGCCACCAGCAGGATGCTGGCGGCCACAGCGGCGCTGCCGAACAGGATAGCGCGGGACAGGCTCAGGCGGCGCGTGCAGGGAATGATGTTGGTCAGGCACGCCCCGACGATCGACCACAGCAGGATGGCGGCAGCTAGGGCTCCGCGGTCGAGCCGGTTGACGCGCACGCCGGCCAGCAGGGATTGGATGGCGCGGGCCTGAATCTGGCAGCCAAAAATGCGCTCGCCGGATGCCGAACGGTGTTCGTCGCGACCCGGTATGGCATCTCCGCAGATGACCGCCCGCCCCTGAAACCAATCGCGCAATTGGTCCGGCCCGGCCGTCAGCACTTTTTCCAGCGGCAGTGAATCAATAGCGGCGCTGCCGTCAATTGGGACATAGGTGCGGTAGAACACGTCCTCCGGCTGAAATACACCGTTGTCCCCGACGGCCTTGGCGCCGGCCAGCGGCAGGCGATCCGTCTCTTCATACCAGTACGATTGGCCCGGATTTTCAAGGCGCTTGCGGTACTTCACGATGGCGGTCCGGCCACCGATCTCGATTTCCGGGTCCGCGTCCGGAAAGCGCGCCGCGGCGAAGGCGGCGACGGCCAGCCCCGGCACGGGAGGCGCCGGCTGGCGACGGACGCATACCGGCAAAATCCAGTGATTGGGGGCATGGCTGGGATCCACCGCACTCAGCACGCCGAACCGCTTGGCACGCTTGAGAATCTCGGGACAGCCGACGGGTTCGCTGTTGACGTCCAGGTGCAACGCGCCGATTACGATCGGGACGCCGGCCGCTTCGAGAGCCGCCATGCCGCGCAAGAGACCGTCATCGAACTGCGGCTGGCAGTCGGGGTAAAATCCGTCGATCACCACCACGCGGGGCTGGGCGCCGGCCAGGCGTTCCAAGAGCTGACCCTGCAGGAGACGCAGGCTCTTGCGATTTTCCGCGTTCAGGCCCGGCAGGTCAGCGCCGATCTGGCCGGTGCGGATAGCCTCGATGGTATTGGGCGTGAAAGTGATGAGGGCGGCGGCTTGGGCGCTGTTGCCCGGCAGGGCCCAACGTGCATCAGCCCGCCAGGCGAACGTCGCCAGCAGTGTCGCCATCAACAGCACCAGGAACCCGCACACCGGCAAGGGCCGGTGCTGCAGCAGATAAGCCGCGGCGCGCGCGACGCTCCGGGCCGGATTCGTATTGGTCTCGGCTTGGATGCGGCCGCCGTTGAGATAAGCGGCGATGTCTTGGAGCAGTGCTGCGCAGTCGGGGTAACGCTCCTGAGGGCTGGGATCGACGCAACGGGCGATGATGGCGGCCAGGCCGGCCGGGCGCGTGATCTGCCGCTGCTGGAAGATTTGCGTCAGGTGGGCGGCGTCGTTGGCCGACCGGGCCGGCTCACCGGTGACGCAGTGGTACAGCAAAGCGCCGAGGGCGTAGATATCGGCTCGCTCATCGACCGGCTGACCGGCGGCCTGCTCCGGGGCGACGTAGCCGAAGGTACCGAGAAAGCCCTCAGGCGAGCCTTTTGGTTCGCGGTCGTTGCAGGGCAGGCCGAGCTTCTTGCCGATGCCGAAATCGACGATGATCGGCTCGCCGCGCGCGTCGACCAGGATGTTCTGCGGTTTGATGTCGCGGTGTACGACGCCCTGGGAATGAGCGTAGCTGATTGCGGCCACGACTTTCTGCAGCAGGGCGATGCGTTGCGCCAGAGGTACGCGGTGGGTGCGGAGGTAATCGCCGAGCTGTTGCCCGGAGATGAACTCCATGGTGTAGTACAGAGGGGGCGTAGTGAGGTGGGCGTCGAAGAGGGTCGCGATGTTGGGGTGCCGCAGTTTGGCGACCAGATGCACTTCGTTTTGAAAGTAGGCCTCGCGCAACGCGGTCTTGCCAAAAAGCACCTTAAGCGCCTCGGTGCGCTGTTTGGTGTGCGAAACCGCCCGGTACACCACCCCGAAACCACCTTCGCCCACGCGCTCCACGATGGTGTAATTACGGATGGTCGGAAAGCGCTCGATGTTCTGCTCGCGGAAGAGCTTGCGGCAGGACTCGCACTCCTCCAAATGCCGTTGCGCGGCGGCGCGCTGCTCGACGGCCAATGCGCCGCGCGCGAGCGCGTCAACGCTAGCGCGATATCGGCAAACCTGAGCTGGGCGATTGGCCATCCTTGCACCTCCCGGGCGAACCAGGCGCGCGCCCGCCCCCCATCAGTACCATAACACAATAATTATAACTCAAGCGTTGCCGAAATGCTCAGGCACGTACTACCTATGCCCCCGGCGCGGCAGGCGGCAAAAGCGATTCTTCGCTTCCGCTAGTGGGAGATGCAGTGCAATAAGTAGGGGCCAGTGAATGGCGGCGTACTATTTGTGCCCGGAATTTTACAGCGGGAACACGTCCACGAAGACGAAGTCAGGATCGAAGGTAAACAAGATTTCATCTCCGCAGAAATAATCGAGACCCTCGATCAGCAGGATGTCGCTGAGATCAAAGCTGCCCAGGTAAAACCCGGTGACCGGATCGAAATCGTCCTCGAAGTCGAGTTGCACGTCGAGCAGACAGGGCACGTACTCGATACTCACGAACGTGAAATCCGGGACGAGTACGGCCTCCGGGAAGCCCTCGGCGAAGTAATTGATGACAATATCGACGCCGGTGAGGTTCTCGAATGTCAGCACCGTGACGTCGGGGATTACCTCGATCGGGATGAACGAGACGTCCGCGATGATCGTCGCGGTTGGACCGAGCAGGAACCCAGCGTCCGCAAAAGTCGGCGGCCCCTCGACGATGATCGTGTCGCCCTTCTCGATTTCGATTTCTTCGGGGAATCGCGGGCAGCCCATCAAGCCGGACAGCAGGAGCGCAAACGCCAGTGCAACAATGTAAGGGGCTCTGAGACTCATCTTTACCTCTCCGATGGCGGCCGGGCGGAATGCACCGCCGGCGCCAATGCGCCACGAATGGGCCGCGGAACATCGTCGGCCGCTTCAATAGTCTATCAGCTCTCGGCCGCGCGAGACGCTGCGTCGGCAAAAAAGCGCCGCATTTCTGATGGCGGGCATGTGGAATCGGCGATGGCCGCAGCGAGGAAATGCAAACCGCGCCTCACGCCATGCATCTTCGACAACTGCGCAAGAGCGCGTAACACAAGGCGCCGGACCAAAATCCGGCGCCTGGGGGAAGGTCGTTGCGGGCGGGTCAGCCTGCGGTGCGGGCCGGCGTAGCCGCAGTGTCGTTAGCGAATCACTTGGTCTGCGGCACCGGGAATAGCCAGCGATAACGATCCGGAGCATCGCCGAGCTGAATCGCGGTTAGCTCGTTGTAGAGCGCCGTGCAGATTTTGCCGGGCTGGCCGTCTTTGGAGTAGACCGCCTTGCGATCGCGATACGTGATCGAGCCCACCGGCGTAATCACGGCCGCCGTACCGCAGCAGCCGGCCTCTTTGAATTCGAAAATTTCTTCGACCGGAATCGGGCGGCGCTGCGGGCGCAGGCCCATGTCTTCAGCCAGCGTGATCAGCGACTTGTTCGTGATCGAGGGCAGGATCGACTCGCTGTGCGGCGTCACGTATTGATCGTCTTTGGTGATCGCGAAGAAGTTGGCGGGGGCGCACTCGTCTATGTACTTCTTCTCCCTGGTGTCCAGGAAAAGGGCATCGGCATAGCCCTTGGACTTGGCGTCCAGGCTGGCGCGCAGGCCGGCGGCGTAGTTGCCGCCCACCTTTACGTCACCGACGCCGAGCGGCGCGGCGCGGTCGACGTTTTCTTCGATCAGCAGCGAAACCGGTTTGAAGCCCGTTTTGAAATACGGGCCGACCGGCATCACCAGTACCATGAAGATGTACTCGGTCGCGGGGCGCACCCCAATCTGCGGCCCGGTGCCGATCACAATGGGGCGGATGTACAGGCTGGCGCCCGTGCCGTACGGCGGAACGAACCGCCGGTTGGCATTGATGACGCGGTACACGGCCTCGCAGAACAGCTCCTCCGGCACCGGGGGCATGTGAATCTTTTCGCAGGAACGCGCCAGGCGGCGGGCGTTCTCGTCCAGCCGGAAAACGACTGTTTCGCCGCTACGCGTCTCGAACGCCTTGAGACCTTCAAAGCACTCCTGCCCGTAGTGCAGGCAGGTGGCGGCAATGTGCAGGTCCAGCGTTTCGTCCTGCGTCAGCCGTCCCTGGTCCCACGCGCCGTTCTTCCAGAAATAACGAATGTTGTAGTCGGTCTTGGAGTAGCCGAACGCCAAGTTGGCCCAATCCAAATTCGCCTTCGCCACGCGCACTTCCCCGCCTCCATCTTGGGGAAACGATTTTTCTACTGGCTCATTGTAGCGGTTCGCCGAGCCGATCGAAGCAGATTTGGTCATGTAACGGCTCCTGAAATTTACCTATAAACAATTATCGCACCAGCCTCTTCTTCCCGCAGCCGCACGTGCCGCTTAGACACTCGCTTGCGACCGCCTGCTGATCCGGCTGACAGGCCGGCGGCCTGGTCAGCTAAACGCCATCCATTCCCGGCGCGGCCGCTGAACTTTCCAGCGTGGCGCGCGCCGCCAATTCACGCAAGGCAGAGCCCAGGCGGCGCGCCCCTTCCACCAGCCGTTCGGGCGGCTCGGCGCAGAAGGTCAGGCGTATGCCGCCGTGCTGGGGGCGGTGCACGCTGTGCAGCGCTCCGGGCGAAACCAGCACGCCGTGCCGCTGGGCTTCTTCGAACACCAACTCGGTGTCGTAGGCCGGCGGCAACTTTAACCACAAGAATCCGCCGCGGCGTGGCTGTTGCCACTCGATGCCGGGCGGCAGATGTTCACGCAAGCCCGCCTCGAGCGCGTCCCGTCGCGACCGATAAGCGGGAATAATTCGCCGCAAGTGGGCGCGCAGATAACCGCGCTTGATGAATTCGGCCAGCGCCTGCTGGATCAGAGCCGACGTTCCGAGATCCATGCTGTGCTTAAGCATTACCAGCCGGCGCCGCAGGAGCGGCGGGCAGGCCAAGAATCCAACGCGCAGGGCGGGTATTAGCCGTTTGCTGAACGTGCCGACATACAGTACGTCGGCGTCGAGCGCCCGCAGGGCTGGGATGCGCGGGCCGCCTTGCAGATCTAAATCAGCGCCGTAGTCGTCTTCTATGAGCGGAATTCCGAATTCGTGCGACCACGCCACGAGCTGCTTGCGACGCGCCAGGCTGACGCTCGCGCCCGTGGGGTTGCCGCAATTCGGCATCACGTAAAACGCCTTGGCGCCGTTTCGCCCCAGGCGCCGCAGGACTTCCATGTCGGGCCCCTCGGCGTCGCCTGATACCCCCACGATCGTGGCGCCGGCCGCCGCAAAGGCCGTCAGTACGCCGGTGTACGTGTACTCCTCGGCCAGCAGGACATCGCCGGGGTTGATCAGGGCCCGCGCGAAAAGGTCGAGGGCCTGCTGGCTGCCGCTGGTTATCAGCAAGTCGTCGGGTCCAACCGGAACGCCGGCCGCACGCAGCAGCTCGGCAATCGCTTCCCGTAATCGCGGTACTCCGTAACGCGGGGCGAAGCTCAGTGACTCGGCCGGACAAGTACGCAGCACGTGGTCCAAACAGCGGCGCAGGGCGTTTGCCGGCAGGAGGTCGGCTGACGGATACAGGCTCGTCAGATTGACGAGGTCCGTGCGTTGCACGCTGTGAACCATGCGGTCGAGGCGCGCTAGCGGCTCGGCATCTGCGGCGCGCGATAACAGCGCGCTCCACGGCAAACTGGGAAGCGGCTCAGCCGCAACGGCCGCTGAATCTGGCTGTGCGGCGACAAAGGTGCCGCGCCCGACAACCGAGTAGACGAATCCGGATTGCTCCAGGGCTTCGAAGGCCCGTGCAACGGTATTGCGATGGGTGGCCAGCTCACGCGCCAGGTTACGCGAGGGTGGCAGACGGTGGCCGGTGGGATACTCGCCGGCGCGGATTCGGCTCACGAGCTCGTCGTAAATCTGCTTGTAGAGCGGCTCATCGCGCCGCGGATCGATCTGAATTCCGGTTCTTTGGCTCATTTGGCCGGCCGTCCATTTGGCCACTGCCTACACGTGAAAGTATGCCACCAAGAGGCGGACAACGCAAGCGAAATGCTCGATTTTCTGTGGACAATTAGGCCAATAGCAGAGTTGTAAGTACGGCCGTACCAGGCTCGTGCGGCATCGCATCGAGCTGGCCCGGCAGCGGTAACGGCCTGGCCCGTTTTTACCGGGCGAGGGCCATGGCCAAGCGTGGGCGCCTGACCAAACTTGGGTGCCATGCCCAAACTTGGGCGCCATGCCCAAGCTTGGGTGCCATGCCCAAGCTGTAAGCGCGGGCATGCCCATGGGTAGCGGCGGCCGAGCGCGGCGACTGGTGACGGCATGCGGTGACTGGCGAGGGCATGCCCGCGCCCCGCTGTCGCGGGGCTTGGGCATGGCACCCATGCTTGGGCACGGCACCCGCGCTGGCTGGCGTTGTTTTGCCCTCCGCAAGCGCCAGCGCCGCGAGCAAGCACTCTCCCGGCGCGGCGGAATTCAAGTCCCAACCATGCGCAAGAGCAGCTCAGTACACGAGATCAGATCGAGCTGATTATGGTGCAGCACGGGCAGCAGGGGGGCCGCGTTCCCGGTGCGCAGAAAATGGTGGAACAGGTCTGGAATGTCCCAACCCTCCACGTCCCCGATGCGCTTCCAGCCCAGAATGTGCTCTTCCAGCGTCCTGAGCCGGCAGTTGGGCAGTTCGGCCTTCCAGCGCCGCCGCGCGTGGTGCAGCAAATCGAAGTGGTTCTCCGGCAGGCACAGCGGCACGCGATGGAGGGCCGCGCGATCCGACAGAAACGGGCCGTCAAAACTCTTTCCGTTGAACGTGACCCACGTATTGCGCTGCGGGCCGAGGCGCGCCAGGGCATGCAGCAAGGCGGCTTCCTCGGCGTAATCGCGGGCCAGCCACTGGATGACGCAAAGCGGCCGGCGGTCGAGCGGAATCAAGCCGACCAGGAAGATTTCGGTTCCCGCGAAGCCGCCGGTTTCGATGTCGATGACGACCGCCGCATGGGGTGCGATGTCACCCAGCGACTGACTGGCGGGAGCAGTAGCGAAGGCAGCCAAGCGCTCCGGAATGGCAAAACCGTGCCGGGCGCAAGCATTCTCCAGCGGCGTCTCGATTTGCCAGCACGCGACGCCTTCGCAACACAACTCGCAGCCGCCCACTACATCGTGCAGCCGGGCCGGAGCCGCCGGCGGTGCGGCCGGCGCGGCGTACCCCCGGCCAATGGTCTTCAGTTCGTCGAGTTTGCGGCGGAGTTCGTCCATCCCTGGATCATACCGAAGCGGGCAATCTACGGCAGCCTGCCGCGCCGCCCCGTCTCCGGCGTTCAGGCGTTTGCACGAACATGCGCGAGCTTGTGCCGTCTCAGGGGGCGATTGCCTTCGCGCGCGGCCCATGCTTTCCGAAGGGTACCGTCAGGCGGATATAGCCGTCGCGCGCGTCGCCTTCGACTGCGTAACCACAATTGTGGAACAATCGCAGCACGCTTTGGTCAGACTCGACGACATCAGCCGTGAAGCCGGCGATGCCGCGGGCCCGCGCGACTTCAACCAGCTTCTCGAGCAAGGCACGCCCGATGCCGCGGTTCTGCCAGTCGGCCCGCACGACAAACAAGGCGTGCGCGAAGTTGGTGTGAATGTCCTTGCGATAATGCGCGATGCCCAAAACTTTCTCGTTTCCGCCGGCCCCGGTCAACGCGACCAGGCACATGTCGGTGTCATAATCGATGGTCAGGGCTTCCGCGCGCTCCTCGGCCGGCATCTCGACCAGCGTCCAGAGGTACGGATAGCGGCTGATGTCAACCGCCAGCTCATAGAACATGGAGCGCAGCAGCGCCAGATCGGTCAGCTTCATGGGCCGCATGAAGATGCGCGTCCCGTCCTTGAGGCTCACCCAGAATTCCAGTTGTTCGGTCTGGACCAGCGATTCGAGCGTCAGTTCAATCGTCTCGGGCCCGATCAGCTTACGCTGCTTGGCCTCCGCCAGCAGCCAGGGGCGGAATTTAGGCTCGGCAATCTGGATGAGGGCCAGGGCGCGCTCGCGAATGCTCTTGCCGTGCAGGTAAGCCACGCCGTGCTCGGTGACGATGTAGTGCACGTCGCCGCGGCTGGTGACCACGCCCGCGCCCGGCTTAAGGGTCGGCACGATACGCGAAATAATGCCGTCGGCCGTGGTCGAGGGCAGGGCGATGATGGGCTTGCCGCCTTTCGAGCGGGCGGCCCCGCGCACGAAGTCGACCTGTCCGCCAATGCCGCTATAGAAGAGCACGCCGAGCGAGTCCGCGCAGACCTGCCCCGTCAGGTCGACCTCGATCGCGGAGTTGATGGAAACCATCTTGTCGTTCTGCGCGATGACGAAGGGGTCGTTGGTGTACTCGGTCGGGTGGCACTCGACGCTTGGATTGTTGTGGATGAAATCATACAGCTTCTGCGTGCCCATGCAGAAGCTCATCACGATCTTGCCGCGCTGAATGTTCTTGGCGGCGTTGGTGATGACGCCTTTTTCGATCAGCGGGATGATTCCATCGCTGAACATCTCGGTGTGGATGCCCAGGTCCTTGAAGTCGCCCAGGTAGTGCAGCACGGCGTCCGGAATGGCGCCGATCCCGAGCTGCAGAGTCGAACCGTCCTCGATCAAGTTGGCAATGTGCCGCCCGATGCGCTGCGAAATCTCGTCCAGCTTGGCCTGCGGCGCTTCCAGCACCGGGCGATCGCTGGGAACCGCCAGATCAATGTCGCGGATGTGAATGAAGCAGTCCCCCAGCACGCGCGGCATCTGCATGTTCACTTCCGCGATGACCAGGCGGGCCGTCTCCGCCGCGGCCCGCCCAATGTCGCAGGACACGCCATAGCTGCAGTAGCCATGGCTGTCGGGCGGGGAGACCGAGATCATGGCGACGTCGATCGGCACGCGCCCGGTGCGGAACAGGGCCGGAATCTCCGAGAGAAAGATGGGTGTGTAGTCGGCCCGCCCCGCCTGGACCGCCTCGCGCACGTTCGCCCCAATGAAATAGGCATTCGTGCGGAAACGCTGGCCCAGTCGCGGCTGGGCATAGGCCGCCACCCCCAGCGTCAAAATGTGGACAATTTCCGTGTCCAGCAAATCCTCACGCGCCGAGAGCGCCTCAACCAGCGTCTGCGGCTCTCCCGCGTTGGACCCGATGTACACGCGCTGGCCCGGCTGCACGCACGCGACCGCCTGTGCCGCCGTGCGAATCTTCTCGGGGTAACGCTTCTCCCAGCCGGCCAGTTCCGCGTTGCGCCTATGACCTCCGTTAGAAGGATCCGGATGGATTTCGCCGGCCGAAACATTAACCACCGCAGCCGGGGCCGCAGTTCCTTTTTGTTTGCCGCGAGTGCGCATCGCTTTTTTCATGTCACTTCCGTGCGGGTATTAGACTTTGCGTTCCTTGGTCTCCGGGAGCGTCATGGAAACCTTGACCACGTCGCCTTCCTTGGAAGTTTCGATGTTCAGGCCGGAACGGTGGAAAATCTTGAGCATGCCCGAATTCTCGACCAGCACATAAGCATGGAAGAACCGGATTCCCTTGCTCTTGGCAATCTCGACCAGCCGCTCGAAGAGATACGTCCCCAAGCCGTGCCGCTGGAACTGGTCCGAAACAGTGAAGGCCACCTCGGCGCTTTGCTTGGCGGCGTCGGTCATGTAACGCCCGACACCGATCACGCGTTCGTTGCCCGGCGTGCCGACCAGCGCGATCAAGGCCATCTCCGTGTCGTAGTCAACGTTGCAGAACACCTGCAACTTGTTGTGCGGCATGGCTTTGACCGAGGCGTGATAGCGCAAGTAGATGGTCTGCTCGCTGAACTCGTAGAACATGTCCCGCATCAGCGACTCGTCGTCCGGGCGAATCGGCCGCACGAAAGCTTCCTGGCCGTTGCGCAGCTTGAAGGTGGTTTCATATTCAGCCGGATACGGCGCCCGCGGCGGCGGCATGATCTGGTTGGGGTACACGATCCGCCGGCGCTTGGCGGCCAGCAGCAGCTCTGAACGGAAATCCGGGTGCGCGATGCTGATCAGCGACATGGCCCGCTCGCGCATGGTTTTGCCATGCAGATAGGCACTACCATATTCGGTCACTACGTAGTGTACATCGCCGCGCGTCGTAATGACTCCGGCGCCCGGCTGGAGCGTGGCGACGATGCGCGACTTTAAGCCTTCGGGCGTCATGGCCGTGCTCGGCACCGCGATTACCGGCTTGCCGTTCTTGGCCAAAGCGGCGCCGCGCATAAAGTCGGCATGCCCGCCCAAACCGCTGTACAGCATCTGGCCGAGCGAGTCGGCCACAACCTGACCGGTCAAATCAACTTCCAAGGCTGAGTTGATGGCCACCATGTTGTCGTGCTGGGCGATCACGAACGGGCTGTTCGTGTACTCCGACGGGTGCATTTCGATCTGCGGGTTGTTGTCCAGGAAGTCGAACAACGCCTGGCTGCCCGCCGCGAAGCTGCCGACGATCTTGCCCTTGTGCAGAGTCTTGTGCTTGCCGGTAATCACGCCCGCCTCAACCAGCTTCAGCACTCCGTCGGAGAACATCTCGGTGTGAATGCCCAGATCGTGCTTGTTCGTCAGCAAGCCCAGCACGGCATCCGGGACGCGCCCGATCCCCAACTGCAAGGTAGAGCCGTCCGTGATCAGGCGTGCCAGGTTCGCCGCCAGTTGCCGCGTCACTTCGTCCGGCTCGCCGCCGCCTACCGGCCACTCGAGCAGCGGCTCGTCATGCGGCACCAGAAAATCGAGCTGATCGATGTGGACAAACGAATCGCCCAGCGTGCGCGGCATTCGGCGGTTGACCTGGGCCACCACGATCTTGGCCGACTCAACCGCGGCCTTACCGATGTCCACCGCCACGCCCAGACTGAAGTGGCCGTGCTCGTCCGGCAGGCTGACCGTGACCAGCGCCACGTCGATGCCCAGGCGATGCGAGCGGAACAGGCCCGGGACCTGCGAGAGGAACACGGGCGTGTAATCGGCCCGCGCTGCGTTCACCGCCTCGCGCACGCTATTGCCTATAAAGAAGGCGTTGGCGCGGAAGTTGGTGGCAAAACGCGGATCGGTGTAGGGCGCAACGCCCAGCGTGAGCACGTGCACGATCTCGGTGTCCGTGAGCTGGTCGCCCATCTTGCCCATCACTCGCACCAGTTCCTGCGGCTCACCGCACGCGGAACCGATGTATACCCGATCGCCGGGGCGAATCTTGCCGATCGCCTCTTCAGCAGTGACGATTTTGTGCGCGTAGCGTTGGGTCCAGTCTTGTGGCATTAGCGTCTCCCAGGGCGTGCAAGGTCCCGCCGGGCGTCTTCAGTGCTGCAAGCTCTGCCTCGCGTCCTTACCTCAGGCAAACCGGAGGTTGCACTCCCATGCGTAATTACTTGCCGTTTCCGTTCGGTTCAACATCCGGGCTCAGAATAATGCGCGCATCGGCCGCCATCGCACCTTCGCCGCGGGCATAAACCATCAACGGGTTGATATCCAATTCCTTGATATTCGGGTTCTCCGTCACGAGCTGCGACAGACGCAGCAGGCACTCGGCCACGGCGTTGACATCCGACGGCTTCTCGCCGCGCACGCCCTCCAGCAGCCGGTACGAACGGATGCTGCGGATCATCTCGGGTGGCACGTCCTGGCGCAAGGGCGCCAGGCGGAACGAAACGTCACGCAGCGCCTCGGTGTAGATGCCGCCCAAGCCGAACATGAGCAGCGGTCCGAAGCGTGGATCGCGCGTCATGCCCAAAATGATCTCCTTGCCTTTGGGCAACATCTTCTGCACCAGCACGCCCCAGATTTCAACGTCCGGCTTCATCTTGCTGCGGACCGTTTCGATCATCTGGGTGTACGCGGCTTGGACTTCGGCCTCGTCCTTGAGGTTCAAACGCACGCCGCCCACGTCGGTCTTGTGCAGAATCTTGGGCCCGGAAATCTTCAGCACAACCGGGAAGCCCATGGCCTTGGCCGCCGCGGCGGCTTCCTCAGGGCTGCGAGCCAATTGATAGGGCACGACCGGGAAACCGTAATGCTTCAATACCTCCAGTGCCTTGTACTCCACAAGCTGCAAACGCCCGGCCGCGGCCTCTTCCGCCATGAGCCGCGCCGCGCCGGCCTGGTCAACCTCGAAATGCTGGTAGCCCAGCGTCTTGGAACGCGTCCACTCGGCGAAGCGGCACTTGGCGGCCATCGAGCGCATCGCGTCTTCCGGGAAGGCGTACGTGGGGACGCCGTTCTGCTGCAGCAGTTGCACGCCGGCTCCCACGTCCACCAGGCCCATCAGCGAGCCCACGATCGGCTTGCCACAATAGCTCTTTGATTCGCGGATGACATCGGCAATGGCCGTAACGTCGGTCATGGTCTGAGGCGTAACGACGACCAGCACCTGGTCCACGCCCTCGTCAGCCGTGACCGCGTCCAGAGCCGTGCGATACCGGTCTTGCTTGGCGTCCCCGATGACGTCGACCGGGTTCTTGATGTTGGCCGTGGGCGGCATCTGGTAGCGCAGCGACTTGAGCGTGTACTCCTGGAACCGCGCGAGCTGCATTCCATTACGAATACACGCATCGGTCGCCATGATCCCCGGCCCGCCGGCGTTGGTGATGATCGCCGTGCGGCGCCCGGCCGGCAGTATCGGATCCGCGAAAATCTCGGCGTAGTCGAACAGCTCCTTCACTGATTCCACCCGCAGCACGCCGGCCTGGGTCATAATTGCGTCATAAACCTCATCCGACCCAGCCAGCGAGCCGGTGTGGGAAGCCGCGGCCGCCGCACCTTCCGAAGTTCGCCCGGTCTTGATCGCCAGAATGGGCTTGGGATTGCGGCCATGCGTTATTTCGTAGCACGTTTCGACGAAGGCCTGCCCGCTGCCCAGCTCCTCGACGTACATCAGGATGACGCGCGTATACGGGTCGCGGGCCAGCGATCGCAGCAGATCCAACTCGCTGACGGCCGCCTTGTTCCCGAAGCTGATGAAGCGCGAAAAGCCCATGCCGATGCCCTTGGCGTAGTCGAGCAGGGCCGTGCACAGCGCGCCGCTTTGCGAGATCAGCCCGAGCGCTCCGGCCTTCGGCATGCCGCGCCCGAACGTCGCGTTCATCCGCACCGTCGGATCGGTGTTGATGACCCCCAGGCAGTTTGGTCCCACGATGGTCAGGCCACGCTCCCGGGCCACGGCCTTCAACGAGTCTTCACGTTCCTTGCCTTCGCCCCCGACTTCCTTGAACCCCGCGGTGATGACTACAAAGTGCCGTGTGCCGTGGTCGGCCGCTTCAATGATGGCCGGCTCGACAAGATGCGGCTGGACCGCCAGCACGACCAGGTCTACTCGGTCGTCGATGGCTTTGACGCGCGGCGCGCAGCGCACCCCCAGAATGCTCTTGGCTTTCGGGTTGACCGGGTAAACGACCCCCGTATAGCCGCCGTGGATCAGGTTGTGCATCACCGCATGGCCGACCGAGCCCGGCGTACGGGACGCGCCGACGAGCGCCACAGACTGCGGGCAGAACAGCGGCTCCAAGTCCGGCGTACTAGGTTTGATAACTGGTTGGGCAACTGGCATCTCAACGGCACTTCGCGTCATAGCACCCAGGCTCCTGCGAGAAATTTCAGCACTCTTCCCTTTTGCGCCCCGTCGGTGGGGCGCTGACGGCCACCCGGCAGCGGTCTCGCTTTCGGAATCGCTCGCCCCGGCCCATTATCGCCGTTTCCGTCAAGCTCGTCACGTAAGGCGCCCCCGCGGTTTGCGCCGGGGAGGAGCAGCCACGCAAGCCACTCACCGAGCGACCAATCCGTTGGCGCGCAGGCGGCGATCCGCAAACGGCTGCTCACCGCGTCCGTTTCGAACCAGCAACTGCCGTGCCACCGCCAGGTGCTCGCTGCTTTGTTCAACATTAGAAAGGCCACCTGAACCTCCGGTAACCAGATGATAGCCATAAACTCGCTGGCGACAGCTATTTGAATCTGGCGGCGGCGCGCGGCCGGACGCCCAGCCGGCCTGGTGGCATCCTGCCGGGAACGCCCCCAGTTTGCGTTCTGCCTCCGATCACTGCGACGCCCCAGCCCGTCGCTACCTCAACGCCAGGCCGGTTACTCCCCTCGAGGCCGGGAACTGGTCACCGCCTCGGCGCCGGCCGGCTGCGTCATCGGCATGGACGCCGGCGCCGGCTGCGTCATCGGCGGCATGCCGGCCGGTTTGGCGTCCTTGGGCTTCGGCGGCGGCTGAATACCGTAAATGATTATGTCCCCGGCATTACAGTCGCTCGGGTCAAAGGTTAGGCAGGTTTCCTGCGTACCTGAATACGCTACGGTCACAACCCGGTCGTTCGGTCGGCGATGGCGGAGTTTCTGGGCGGTACCGCCGTCCCGCATGACGTGAAACCCTCCGACGACCAACATGACCCGGTGCTGCGGCCGGCAGGCCCGCGCTTCTGCCACCGAACTCGCCATGGCCTCGTCCCAAAGGAGTTGGGCCCGGTAAAACGCTTCCGGATCGGCCATCGGCTGGGGCATCGTCTCCGTTTGAGGCATCGGTTCCGCAGGCTGCGAAGCCGGCGCATTTTCTGGCCCAGTCTCCGATGACGCTTCGGGCGCTGTTACGGGCTTCCCGGGGCTGGCTGGCTGCGTCACGGGTTGACTCGCGGCGGCCGCATATTCCTCGAGTACGCGGCTGATCTCAGCGGCGGCCTCAGCCAAACGATCGAGGCTGGCGCCAAGTTCGGCGAGCAGCGCGGCTTCTTCGACCGCGCTCGCGGCTACCGCCGGGCTCGTGGCGGCAGGCTCAGTCGGGGCAGACTGAGCAGAACCGGAGCCTGTCGCCCCGGTGTTATGGGGCCCGCCTGCCGTCGCTCCGGTGGCAGGGGGCATGCCTGGCACGCCGGACTCATCTGGAGTAGCGGGCGGCGGCGGCATGCCCGGTGGAATCGGTGAACCAGGGGGCGGCATCGCGGGCGCGCCGCCCGGCGTGGCTTCGTCATGCTGCGTCATCGTCTCAATGAAGCGCTCGTGGTACTCGCCGCCCAAGTACTCATTTTCAGGCGGCAGCCACTGCTGATCGGACGGCTCCAAACCGGCGCGGAACTCGGCGTATTCGAGGTCTGACTGGCGATATTCGCGTACCAGCCGGCGCGGGGCATTGGCCGCGATCACGGGAATGCCCGCCGCGCGGCACATTTCGATCAGCGGCCGGTGCGCCAGCACATAAGCGCGGCCCTGCCGCGTGGCTTTGCGAAAGGCCGGTTCGTCAATCTGGCCTTCGAGGTACTGGTCCAGGCAAGCCTGCGTGTCGCTCTCGAAAAACTCCATCGCCAGCGCCACCGGCCGTGCCTGCGCGGCCAGGGCGGCCAGGAGCTGCGCCTCGAGCTGGTTGCACACGGCGTCCGAGTGCTCCTCGCCGAAGAGGACGACATCCGCAGCCGCGCAGCGCCGAACCACGTCGTCAAACGTGAGCGGTTCGCCGCTTTGACCGTCGTACGCGCGGAACTGACCGAAAAGCGCAGCATTGCCACCGGTAGTCCGGTCCAGGTCCAGGCGAGAAGCCTGCGTGCAACCCACCACCTGGCAGAGCAGCGGTGCAACCGCGGCCGCGACAATCCAAACCCGCAGCGCCGGCGAGGACATACCTTTCGCACTCATGGCGCAACGGGTCGGCAACAAGCGCTTCAGCATGCCCTCTCCTCCGGCACCCGAACTCGAAACGCGAAATTCGAAACCGCTCAGCATGAGCAGGTGCTGCGCCGCCGCACCGTCCAGCAGCTTCGCATCAGGCCGATGAGCGTCAAGCTGATCATGGCGCCGGAGATACCGGAACACAATGCCGATTGCGGGGCCTCCAGCCCGGATGACGCATCGTCCGTCTCGTCCGCCTCGAATACGGCCGTGGCTTGTCGCTCACCATCCATGAGAATGGAATTGCTGGTACTCGCGCCCGCGGCGTCCCCGCGCCAACCGGCAAAGTGCCAGCCAGGCTCCGGCGTGGCCGTCAGTTGCACTGTGCTCCCGCACTCGTATATGCCACCCTCCGGGCTGAGCGCCACCTGGCCCGCGCCCTCCACTGAAACCTCAAGCGCGTGCCGGTCGATTTCGAACACCGCCGTGACCGTCTTGTGCCCGTACATTGTGACAGTGGCGGCGTCCGAACTGTCGGCCACCGGCCCCTCCCAGCCCGCAAAATGCCAGCACGGCGCCGGCGTCGCGCTTAGCCGGACGACTGCCCCACAATCGTAAACATCAAGAGCAGGGTCCGCCGCGACCGCACCCTCGCCCTCTACGCGCAGCTTCAGGATATTTGCACACGGCGCGTGCGGACACTCCACCTCCGCGCAGGAGATGTCATCACCTTGGTAGACGCCGCCGGCGGCAGCGCAGTAGTCCTCCCTTCCCACCTGGCAACCACGATCAGTCAGGCAGCATGCGCCCATGCGCTCGCGACACGGGTCCGACTCGCAGCTCGAACCGTGATTGCGATAGACCCCGCCCTCCGCCACGCATTCGGCCTTCGTCATCACCTGGCAGGCGTCGCCGGATAAGCAGCAAGCGCCCGTGGGTTGTGGACAGTGTGCCTGGGTGCAATCCGCCCACTCGAAATGCCAGACCCCGTCGCATTCGGCTTCGATCATTTCGGCACATGAGCCGTTGGGGTCGCAGCAGACGCCCTGGCAATTGAGTTCGAATACATACGCTGAACCGGCATCAGTGTTTTCGTCATGGTCGGCGCAGGTCGCCCCGATTACCGCCGTGTTGCCGGAGAGCGCCACAGACTCGCCGAAGTAGTCACGGCCCTTGGAATCGGAAGCCGTCAGTTTGGCTTGCTCGGTCCAGACGTCGCCCGCACGCACAAAAAGGTAGGGCGACCCGGCATTTGTTCCTCCAAAGTCGTCATCTAACCACGCCCCGACGACCGCCGAATCGCCCCAGACCGCCACGCTGACGCCGAATTCGTCGCTCGCCGCGGCATCCGAGGCGGTCAGCTTGGCCTGCTCCGACCACACACCCCCCGAGCGGACAAAAACGTAGGCCGACCCGGCATCAGTCAAACTGTCGTGGTCGTCGTAGATCGCCCCCACAACCACGGTCTCGCCGGACACGGCCACGGAACTGCCGAATTGGTCGCCCGCCTCGGCGTCGGAAGCGGTCAACTTGGCCTGCTGCGTCCACACTTCGCCGGACCTGGCGAAGACGTAGGCCGATCCGGTATCTATTGCTTCGCAGTCGTCCAACCACGCCCCGACCACGGCCGTGTCGCCCGAGACAGCCACGCAGACGCCGAATTCGTCGTAAGCCGCCGCGTCCGCAGCAATAAGCTTGGCCTGCTCGATCCACGTCTCGCCCGAGCGCACGAAAACGTACGCCGAACCGGCACTATCGCCTCCGCGGGGGTCGTCGCCATACGCCCCGATCACCACCGTATCTCCCGATATGGCCACGGAGTAGCCGAATATGTCATAGTCCGCGGCGTCGGAAGCGGTCAGCTTGGCCTGCTGGAACCAGAATCCGTGCGACCGGGTAAAGACGTAGGCCGCGCCCGCATCAATTCCTCCCGCGTGGTCGTTCCAGGGCGCCCCGATCACGGCCGTATCGCCGGAGATGGCCACCGACAGCCCGAAATAATCGTCGGTCGCGGCGTCGGAAGCGGTCAGCTTGGCTTGCTGTTTCCAGACTCCATTCGAGCGGATGAACACGTAGGCCGATCCCGCGCCGTTTCCTGCCGCATGGTCGTCGGACCAGGCCCCGATCACCGCCGTATCGCCCGAAAGGGCCGCTGAAAAACCAAAATGGTCATGCGCTGCGGCGTCGGAGGCCAGGAGCCGGCCCACCTCCTGCGGATCGCATTCGGCCGGCGCTTGCGGGGCGAGCGCCGCGATCAAGAGCAACGCGGCGACCCGGCGCGACGTGTGCCGCACGTCGCTCTGAAGGCCCGACAAGACCCGTTCGACGCCATTCAGCAATGTCCGCATAACAATTCTCCTCCGCGTTCAGTCGGGACAGCAGCCGAGGCGGACGAAATCAGGGCGATTTCCGGACGCGGTGGTTAGCCGCGTCTCGTGTCAGCCCGCCGTCGATTGCTTCCGGGCCGGGATTCTACCGCCTATCTTGCCCCAAACCGTACTCAGCCTTCCCGCACATGACCGAACGTCTGCGCTCACTCCAAAATTGCTTCAATGGTTGCGTTCCGAACCCCGGCGGGTCGGCGCGCACGATATTCGATAGTTAAACAGAGACTATCCGATTCGAAGGGCAGACTGCAACTGAAAACGGCGGACTGCAACCAAAAAAAGCAGCGGATTGCAACCAAAACCAGGGAAATCCGCCCGCCAAACATGCGCCGGCCAGCCGTCGGGCGCCATGCCCAAGCCGCGTAGCGGCGCGGGCCTGCCCCCCAGTTACGTCGCATTGACGCCGCTTCACCAAGCGCAGGTCGGTGGCGCCTTACCGAAGGGCATGCCCGCGCTTACAGCTTGGGCATGGCACCCAACCTCACCCCCACCTCACCCAACCTCGCACCTCAGTCCGCCTCACCCCACCTCACCCAACCTCACCCCACCTTACCCAACCTCACCGCACCTCACCAGACCTCACCCAGCCTCACCCGCACTTTACCAGGCCTCGCGCCTCACCCAGCCCTCACCCGCACATAACCCGCACCTTTGCCAAAACGCCGGCAGACGACCATTGAGGCACCCGCCTTCTTGCCGCTCCCGCCATCCGGCAACATACTGCCCCCGTGCTGACGTGCTCCCTGCAATCCGGCTCCAATGGCAACTGCACCTACGTCGAAGCCGGCGGCGTGCGCCTGCTCTTTGATGCCGGCATCAGCGGGCGGCAGGCCCAGCAGCGGCTCGCCTCAAACGGCCGCGACATCCGACAGGTTCACGCCCTCATCCTCTCGCACGACCACTCGGACCACACCCGCGCGGCCGGCATCTACCAGCGGCTTTTCCACCTGCCCATCTACGCCGCGCCCGGCACGCAGCGCATGCTCGCGGCCTGCGCCGGTCCGCTGCACGACGTGCGCAGCTTCGAGCCCGGCGACACGCTTACGTTCGGCCCCGTCCGCGTCCACACACTGCCCACGCCGCACGATGCTCCTGATAGCATCGCCTTCGTGATTGAATACGGTCATCGCCGCCTCGGCCTGTTGACGGACCTCGGCCACCCGTTCGACGGGCTTGCGCAGGCACTCAGTGAACTGGACGCCGTCTACCTCGAGAGCAACTACGACCCGCGTCTTCTGGCCACCGGTTCATATCCGGCTTGGCTGCAGGCCCGCATCGCCGGCCCCGGCGGCCACCTGTCGAATGCCGAAGCCGCCCAGTTGTTGCGCGCTTGCGGCCGAAGGCGGCTCCAATGGGCTGCGTTGGCCCACCTGAGCGAGCAAAACAACGACCCGGAATTGGCGCTCGAAACGCACCGCGCCATACTCGGCCCCGACTTTCCACTCCTGGTAGCGAGCCGTTACCGGGCGTCGCAACTGCTGCACGTTCACGCCGTATGACCGGACCGCAGAGCCGGGGCGTGTCGCTTTGGAATGTGGAGAGTCAGATGGCTACTCGAACCGCGCCAGCCGCGACAGTTCGCCTAAACGCCGGTCGACGTCCGCTCGCGTAAGCTTCGCCGCCGCCTCGACAGAGAACGACTCGATCACATGGGACGCCACCACCGTCCCGCGGGCGATCGCGGCCCGCAGCGTGGGTGCGTCCCAGCGGCCCTGTGCGGCCAGGTAGCCCATCATCGCGCCGGCGAAGCTATCGCCGCAGCCGGTCGGGTCCACTACCTTCTCCGTCGGGTAAGCCGGCATGATGCACAGGTCGTCTTGCGAGATGAGAATGCTGCCGTGCTCGCCCTTTTTGATTACCACGAAGCGCGGCCCGAGCTTGAGCAACTCGCGACCGGCCGTCACCAGGTTCGACTTGCCGGTGAGCTGCCGGGCTTCGGCCTCGTTCAGCACCAGCCCGTGTACGCAGGCGATCGTGCGGCGCAGCTCGGCCGGTTCGTTCTCGATCCACAGGTTCATCGTGTCGCAGACGATCAACTGCGCCTGCGGCAACTGAGCCGCCAACTCACGCTGCAATCGGGGGTGCGTGTTGGCGAGGAACACAAAGCGGCTGTCGCGGAACCCGGGCGGTATCGGGGCGTTCTTTTCGGCCAGCACGTTCAAATCAACGGCCACCGTTTGAGCCTCGTTCATCGTCCCGGCATATCGGCCGTGCCAGCGGAAGCTCTTGCTGCCTTTGCGGAATTCGATGCCCAGCGTGTCGACGCACTTGCCATCAAAGCAGCACAGCAGGCCGCGATCGAAGTCCTCGCCGACGGCCGCTACGACGCGCACCGGGGCGAACTGCGAGGCGGCCAGTGCGAAGTAGATCGCCGAGCCGCCCAGGACGTTTTCGGCCCGCCCCGCCGGGGTTTCAAGAGTGTCTAGCGCGATCGATCCGGTGACCAGAAGTGACATAAAACCTCCAGCAGAGCCGGGGCGTATCGCCCCGGTGAATTACGTAGTGCCCTCGCTGGCGCTTCGGGCTCGGATTTTCCTGCCGGGGCGTATCGCCCCAGTAATAATGCAAGGCCCTCGCTAGCGCGTCGGGCTCGGATCCTCGTCCACGCGATTCTTCGTTCACGCGATCCGCGTCGTCGTGGCGGCCGCGAAGCAACGGCGGCCGCCGCGGTCGAGCTGGAGCAACAGGTCGCCTTCGTCGGTGACATCCAGCACGGTGCCGCTGTAAATCTTGCGGTCGTGGCGGAGTGTAACGCAGCGGCCCAAATCATTGCAGCGCGATTTCCAGGCCGCCACCAGGCCCGTCGATCCGGTTGCGGCGCCGAGCCCACTCAAATGGCGATCGAGGCTCTCCAGTAAGCAGCGGCCGACGCCGACCCGGTCCACCGCGTGCGGCAGCTCGATCTCCAGCGACGTGGCGGAATTGGCCAAATCACCGCTGAAATGCCCGCGCTGCTGGAGGCAGTTGATACCGATCCCGAGAACCAGTGCCCGCAGTGGCGTCTGCCCGGCCGCCTTTGGTAGCGGGGAGGACTCGACCAGCACCCCCGCCAGCTTGCGGCCGGAGAGCAGCAGGTCGTTAGGCCAGCGCACCAGAGGCCGAGCGCCGCAAGCAGCCTCGACGGCCTCACAAGCGGCCAGGGCGGCCAACATTGTGCTACGCTTGACGAGCAGCGAGTCGGCGGGCTCCTTGAGCAACACGCTGAGCAGGATCGACGCCCCGCGTGGTGCATGCCAACTGTGTCCGAGCCGGCCGCGCCCGGCGCTCTGGTACTCGGCGACAATGACCGTGCCGTCCGGCAGGCCGCCGGCGTGCGCCAACCCATAGGCATTCGTACTGTCCAACTCGTCGAAGGCGAGAAACTTATGGCCGATTCGCCGTAATGGGCCGTTCGGCAGGAGGTTTTCGGCGCTCAAGGGCGTGTGCATTGCTGCCACGTAAGCCTCAGGTACTCGCTTGTCGGGCGGCGCGTCGGACCGCGTAGATTCCAATCACGTCAAGCAAAGTCGCGGGAAGAATTATGCCATTGAGAGCTTGGCATGACGTTGGCGCCGGTCGGCCGAACATCTTCGCCAGGCGTTCAACGAGATATCCCAACGGCGCCCAGTACACTTCGCGCGTGACACGCGCCACGGTCAGGCCAACCCGGGCCAGCAGTGCCCGCAGGCTTGCCGTCGTGAAAAAGAACAAATGCTCGGGCAGAGTAAACAGGTGCCAGCGCCGCCCGCTAACTTGTGCGACGGTCGCGTTCAGGTCGCCCGTGGACAAGGCCAGCACGCCGCCGGGCCGCAAGGCTGCCGCGGCGCTGGCCAACACGCCGGCTGGATCGCGGAGGTGTTCGACTACATCCCAGAGCGTTATGCAGTCGTAGGATTCAGCGGCGAAGCTGGCTGTCTCAATAGCGCCGCTTTGAACGCGCAGATTCCGTCGGCGCGCCACGTCGGCGGCGTACTCGCTGACTTCCAGGCCTTCAACCTCCCAGCCGAACTGCACAGCCTCATCGAGAAACACTCCGGTGCCGCAGCCGATGTCGAGCAAACGCCGAGCCGGCCGCGTGACGTTCGACTGGTCCCAACCCGGCCCCACACTATCGATGCGCTCGAGCCGGTCGCGTGCGGTTCGACGCAGGCCCGGCTCGAGGGCGGCATAATCGTTGTAGCCCTGACAACATTCGGCAGACTGGAAGTATCCCTGTCCGTACAACTCGGCGGGCTCGAAATCGGCCCATTCCCACCAGCCGAGGCCACATTTCGGGCAGCGCAGCAGCGCATGCTCGTTCGTCAAGCGCAGGCTGCGCCGCGGCTGGGTACCGCAGGCAATACACGCTTTGGGCGGCGTAAGGCGGGTCATGGTTTGGCGGCGTGCGTAGCGCCGCGCATGTGGTAGACGTGTTCTGGGCCCGGATACCGGCCCGCGGCTATGTCCTCCACATACTGGCTCAAAGCACGGGCCACTTGTTCACCCAGTTGCGCATGCTGTGGCACGAAACGCGGCGGACGCGGCGCGCCCAGGCCAAGCATATCCTCGGTAACAAGCACGTGCCCGTCGCACGCGGGGCCCGCCCCGCAGCCGATCACCGGCACCTCGACCGCCGCCACCACCGCCTGCGAAGCTTCGTTCGGCACCGCTTCGAGCAACAGCATGGCCGCCCCGGCCGCCACCATCCGGCGGGCCTGCGCGACGAGGTCGGCAATGCTCTCGGCGTCGCGCGCCTGCGAGCGATATCCGTCGGGCGTGAGCACCTGTTGCGGTCGCAAGCCCAGGTGCGCCACGGCGTTAATGCCGGCCCGCGCCAAACCGGCGATCAGGTCCTCTTCGCCGGGACCGACCTCAACCTTGACCGCATCGCAGCCCGCCTCATCGCGGAAGCGCCGCGCCCCGCTCAGCACCGCCTCGCCGCCGACCGAAATGCACTCAAACGGCAGATCACCGATGAGAAACACGCTGGGCGCCCCGCGGCGCACGGCCTCGCCCAGCGTAACCATCAGCGACAGCGGCGTGCCGCGCGTGCTCTCATGCCCCAGCAGCACCGTGCCCATCGAATCGCCGATAAGCAGCGAATGCACGCCGGCCGCTTCGGCCGCCGCGGCCGTGCGGAAGTCGTAGGCCGTCAGCATGGCGATTTTCTGCCGGGCGGCTTTCATGCGTCGCAGATGATCCAGGTCTATACGTTGGGGTCGCGGGCCGACCATGAGCTACCTTCATTTCTTAAACTTCTTGTAGGCCGCTGCGCCGCGCTGGCCCGGCGGTCCGACAAAACGCTAAACGATACAGCCAAAAAAGGCGTCGCAAAAGCATCCTTAATCATACGGCTCGCGTCGCCTTCGAGGACGGCCTTGTGGTGGGGCGATAAAAGCCGCCCGCCGTGCGCATGAGCCGTCCTTCGGCCGGTTTGCGCGTTTGCGAAATTCCGGCCGCTCAGAGCGTAACCAAAACGGAGCGGTGGCCGATATGGCCGATAGGAGAATGCCCCTGAACATGCGCGATGGCTGATAACCGCGGCCGGCAGGAAGCCAAGTCCACAGGCTGGGCCCGGTATGTCGAAAGCGCCGACGGACTTTTGTCCGGAAAACTATGGAAGAAGCCCCGATAGATGTTTGCATTATCGAAGACGACCGCGCCCAGCGCGAGCTGTTGCTACGCCGCCTGCTGCGCGAGCAGCTCAGCGTGATTGAGGCTCACGACGGCCGGGAGGGGCTGGAGCAGATCCGGCGCCACCACCCGCGCGTGGTAATCTCGGACCTGGACATGCCGGGGGTAAACGGCTTTGAGCTTTCGCGCCAGGTGCGCTCCGACAGCTCGATCGACGACACTTACCTGATCGTGGTCACTTCGTCCGAGTCGCGCGAAGTGCGACACCGGTTGCTGCACGCCGGGGCCGACGATTTTCTGGTCAAGCCGTGCGATCTGGTCGAGCTGGTGGCGCGCGTACGGAACGGGCTGCGCGTCCGGCAGTTGCAGGAGCGTTTGCGGCGGGCGGCGCTGACGGACGGCCTCACGGGGCTGTGGAACCATGCCCATTTCCGGAGCTTGTTGGATCGCGAGTTCGCCCGCACCCGGCGTTACGGCGGGGAGGTGGCGCTGATCATGCTGGACCTGGACCACTTCAAGGCCGTCAACGATACGTACGGGCACGAAGTGGGCAATCGCGTGCTGCAGGCCACGGCGCGCTACCTGGAACGCATGGCGCGCGATACTGACCTGGTGGCGCGCTACGGGGGCGAGGAATTCGCCATCATCTGCCCGCAGACCCGGGCGGACGACGCCGCCCACCTGGCCCTGCGCATCCGGCGCGGCTTTGCCGAGGAAGTGCGTGTACCGGAGTGTCTGCAACTGCGGGTCACGGCCACGCTGGGCGTCGTATGTTCGTCGGACCCCGAGATCGGCTCGGTCATCGATCTGATCAACCGCGCTGACCAGGCCCTCTACGCGGGGAAAGCACAGGGCCGCGACCGCGTGGTGCGCGCTGAGCAAATGGCGCAACCGGGCGAACCGGCCATTGAGGCCGGCGAGGTTGAACGACTGCGCAAGCAGGTGATGGTGCTGAGCATGCAGGCCAAGAATTTGTGCCTGCAAAGCATCTGGTCGCTGGTGCAGGCGCTGGAGGCGCGCGATCCGCTGACGGCCTGCCAATCGCGCAACGTCACCTTTTACGTGGGCTGCCTGGTGAAAAGCGCCGGCTGGCCGGAATCGCTGGCCTGCGCCGCGGGCAACGCGGCCATGCTGCACAACCTGGGGAAAATCGGCGTGCCCGACCGAATCCTGCAGAAGCCGGATGTGCTGACACCGGCCGAGGCGCGCGTCATGCGGCAGGTGCCGCTGATCACCTGCAAGATTCTGGAGCCGCTGCGCATCTTCGAGACGGAGATGCTGATCGTGCGGCATTTGCGCGAGCGTTGGGACGGTACGGGCTATCCGGCCGGGTTGGCTGGTCCGACAATTCCGCTGGGCTCGCGCATGTTGGCCATCGCCGAAGCCTTCGACGCGCTCACCAGCGATCGGGCATATCGGCAGCGGCGCACGCTGGACGCGGCCCTGGCGGAAGTCAAAGCTCAGGCGGGGAAACAATTTGATCCGCAATTCGCTGATTTGCTGCTGAAGGTGGTGGCCGAGCAACGCGACGCCTGGCAAGAGCGAATAGACAGCGCACTGAAAGTGGCCGCGCAACAAATGAGCCTGGCGAACGAGTAGCGGGGCCGGGGCGTGCCGCCCCGGAATGCCGCCAAAAATCTTCCATTCCCCGCCCCGGCCGGGGCATGTCACTAAAAGGGTTACGATTCCCGATACGTCATTCCTGCGGCACAATTACTGCCACGCCCACGTGATGTCGGGCGCTTCCACCGACACCACTTCGACGTCAAACTGGGTGCCTGTTGCAGTCCCACCAGCAAAAATGGGCAGCGTTAACACCTCCCGCGCTTCACCGGCGTCGACGCGGACGCGGTACTCATAGGTCGGTTCCGTTGGAAAGCTGTCAGCCGTCCAGGGAGGCGGGCCGCAAAACCCTTCCACAATGTGCAGCCGGGCTAACCCACCGCCATCAGTGGATGCCGAATTGCCGGCAAAGAGCGCCGGGTCTGCGTCCGCAGTGAGGACTGGCTGGTACTGATAGTCTGGCACGGCTGCCTGGTAATACACCAAAGCATCTGCAACCACAGCGCCGCTGGTATGCGACGTTATTTTGATGACCACGTCCCACTTGGCATCGAAACAGTATTCAACGGGGCATCCGGGCAGCACAATCAGCCAGGACACGAGCATGGCCTGGCCCAGGAGGAGCTTTAACGTTTTGCCGCGATTCATCATCAAGTTAGCTCCCATTTCCACGGAGTCGTCATGCTCGTCCGCGGATTAGCCGCGCCGCGAGCTTCAGTTTCAGAATGGTCAGAAAATGGTCCGCGCGCCGCCCGCCAGCGGGGCCAGTACGACCTGGCGGTCGGGGTTCACCCAAGCCGCGTAGCCGCCAATGATGCACGTCTGCCCGGCCAGCCCGTCCGCACGGAACTCGGCCAGCTTCCGGTGCTGGCCCGCCTGGTCGTAACGATGCACGGCAATGCGCTCGACCCCGGTTCTCTCGTTGTACAGCCGCTCCTCGGTCACGAGCCATGAGTCGGTCGCCCCGGCCAGTTCGCCGGCCGTCGATTCAAGCCAGGTGCGCGTTGCGCCCGTCGCCGGGTCGTACGCCTTTACGGGGGCCGGGGCGGCCTCCGGCGGCTCGCTCCAGACGAGCTCGTTGGCGGTCAGAAACACTCGCACGCCGTAGCAATCGCGAATGTCGGAGGCGACCGTCAGCGATGCCTCGTTCCGCAGGTCGTAGAGGACGACGTTGGTGAGCCGGCCATCCGTGCCGGCGTAAGCCAGGTAGTCGCTTGTAAACGCCAGCGAATCTACATACAGGCCGGGCAATTCTATCTCGCGAACTGCCTCCAGGCCGGTCAGGTCGATTACGCGAATGGTCGACGCCGCGGTGTCAGTACGTGAGAGCGCCAGCGCGAGTCGCCCGCCGGCCAGCACCGTCAGCCTGGGCGGGAGCGTTTCGTTCGCGCCATCGGCCGAGTCTAATATGACGTTCTGAGTGCCATCGCTGAGATCGCACGCGACCACCTGGTACTCGGGAAATGCCAGATCCAGACCGGTGAAGCGGAAGTACACGAGGAAGCGTCCGTCGGTCTTCAGCCCGGTGGCCGCCCCGGCGGGAATCGACGGCTGCACGAGCTCGCGTTTGCCATTCTGGTACACATACAGGTTGCTCGGGCCCAGAAAGCTCGGGATAACCAGGTCGTTCGTCGGGCCGCGGAAGTTGATGCGAATGTCAATCAGGCTGGTGGCGTAATAAATGTGTTCATTGTCGCCGCCAGCCAGCACGGGGAAGGGGCGGGTTTTCAGCGGATCCTGGAACAAATCCTCCAGTCGCGACTGCAGTTCGCTGAACGGATCGCCCCACTCGGGCCCATCAAACGGTACGTCGATCGTGCACGCCCCAAGCACGAGCAAAAAGCCGGTAAGTCCCAACAACGCTCTTCGCCTAATGTCACTTGCCCTCATCTCACTTCCGCCTGATTTAAAGGAACGTCCGCGTGCCGGCCGCGTCGGTTCCCTGGTACTTGTGCCGCACGCCATCGGTAGCTGATTGTAATATCCGGCGTCGCATCGCTGTAGTCAATACTCGTCAACTGCCCAGTGGCGGCATTATGGCCGTAACCCGCCGTCGCGGCGCCAGGCGACGCTACTGGGACTCCTGCGTAGTTGGCACCCCATCCTCCGGCGTCGTCCAAGGTTCCAGAAGGCCGCGCGCCATTGACGTGGGCCAGTTAGTACTCAGCACTTGGGTCACCGTGGCCATGGGGAAATCGATCTTGAGCAGCTTGACTGTCCGGCGCGTGCTTCCCGCTTCTGGCGGGCCCAGGCAGCAGAGTTCATCGCCTGATTTCCAGGCAGGCGTCATCAGTATCTCTTTGGGGACGTTAAATGGTTGCATTACGCGCGCAGTGTAGCCCCTTGACAAATCCAATATGTCCACGATTCCCGACTCACCTGGCAGGCTCGCGAAGCGGCCATCGGGACTTAATTCGAAGGCGTAGGCGTAAGCCGGCACCTTTTCCTCCGAGTTGCGCGAAATCAGACGGGTCACAGTAGGGCTTCGCTGCGGATGGATTGCGAACATAAGCAGTTCTTCCGGCATGTCGCCGACGGTGGCCGGAAGATGAACGTCCATGGTGACGAAAATAATTCGCCCATCTGCCGTGCATCTAACCTTGAAGTCTCTCTGGAATACTACACCGGCAAGGTCATATACATCGTGAAACTCCTGCAGCAACAGGCCGTCAGCGCCGCACACTTGGCGACGTGAGATCGTGCCCAGCACGAGTTGATCGTCTAAAGGCCAATTAGCCGTCCTGGCGAAGACGACATATTGACCGTCGGGAGACCAATCGGGGAATCTGCCAACGTAGTCGGCTACTTCCAGGGGTGGGGCAGAACTGCCGATGGGCATCACATATAATCGCGTGGGCAGTTCCTCGATGCGCCAGAGCTTGTGGTCCCCGTTGATCAGTCGTATGAATGCCACGTTCTTCCCGTCCGGTGACATGCGCGGTTCGAAGGATTCGTCCAACGAACGATCAAGGACCTGGCCCAAGGTCACGCCCTGGTCGCTCACCTGTGCACACTGCAAGTAACGGACTGCCCGTGTGAGCCGTTCAACGTCCCACGCTTCCTGTAATGGTGACGGTAAGGCCTGTGGCAGGTTGTCGCGAATGAAAACCATCGCCGCAGTTTGCTCACCTAGTGTGAGCCCTGAGCTGATGAAAGGACTGAAGTCCACCCAGTCACCGGTGTACGCTTGAGCCTCACAAGCCACGCGTCTAGCGGTCGACTCGACTAGCTCGCGACGATCTGGCGCCAACAGAGCGGCCGCTTCTGACCAGCACGTCACGGGCTCTCCTGCGCGGACGATTATTAAGCGCTGCGAGTCCGGAAACCATGCTGCATCCGAGACATCGGGAACAGGGACGGACACGTTCCCGTGCGGGTCACACATACGCAGACCGTCGCCACCAAGTATGGCCGCCCTGTTTCCATCGGGTGACCAGATCACACGTTTCCTGGGAAAGCAACCGGTTGAACCAACCGCCACGATCAAAGTGAGTCCAATTATGCAAGCTCTCATGTCGATTCTCCAAAGCGAGGCGCGCGCAGGGGGGATATCCATTTGACCTGCACACGTTCGGAAGGTTCGCTCTCGCGCCTTTCCTCGTATAGGCGTTTCAGGGACCAGAGGCCGGTACAGCCGTGCTTCGTTAGACGGGCTTGAGGTGGATTTGCCACCATTGCAGCGCTTGCCTGCGGTCTTTCGACGACTGTCCGAGCGGGTCGTGCGATCCATGCCCCTACGCCTATGCCCAGCAGCAGA
>ENA-UOUL01001549-UOUL01001549.1-bioreactor-metagenome-genome-assembly--contig:-NODE-1549-length-31362-cov-8.502030_pt1 | contig 31362 bp, 19 predicted proteins | sample MGYA00249838_ERZ747220 | MGnify/ENA primary metagenome ERZ747220 (study PRJEB28778, sample SAMN05720191) | bioreactor metagenome | isolation source: Anaerobic biogas reactor | place: USA:Washington... | reverse complement strand
CGGGCCCGTCTCCCTTATATCTCCCTTCCTGAATTCTGTCAAGGGGGCAAGACAGCATTGCAGAAAGGGACGCAAATCATCAGTTCGTTGATTAGAGTACGGCTCTGCAAGCGCCGCCAGCGGCACGCAGCTTCTTCGGAAGCGTCTTTGCCAGGGAAGCTGGCCAGGCGCATCTGCGATGGCAAATCAGCCGCCGACTGCGAGGGTGGTGCAAGAGCAGGCCAATGGTCAATTGCCCGGAACATTTGCTACGCTTCAGCCGGATACCAGTGTAAGTGATCATCGGTATGCTCAAAACCAGGGAGGCTGGGGCAGCGAAAACGCAACCGTCCATCGCGGGCCGGATGATTGAAAAGGTAGAAGACTGTGTATGGCCATGGAAAATGAACCAACGTTCTGTCAGGCCCCCCGGCTCTACCGCGAACTCGCGGACTGGTATCCGCTCTTGACGCCGGTGAACGACTACGCGGAAGAGGCTGCCTTCTACCTGCGTTTGTTCGAGACCCATTGTCAGCGGCTCCCCCGGACACTGCTTGATCTCGGCAGCGGCGGCGGCCACAATGCCGCCCACTTGAAAGCGGCGTTATCCTGCACTCTCGTCGACCTGGAACCGGCCATGCTCGCGCTGAGCCGCCGGTTGAATCCGGAGTGCGAGCATATCCAGGGGGACATGCGCTCAGTCCGGCTCGGCCGCGCTTTTGATTGCGTCCTCGTGCATGACGCAATCAGCTACATGACCTCGCGCACCGATCTTGCCAGCGCCATTGCCACGGCCTTCGCACACACTGCCCCCGGTGGGGTCGCGATGTTCCAGCCGGATTTCGTCTCGGAGACCTTCGAGCCGGGCACCGAGACCGGCGGCAGCGACGGCAACGAGCGCGGCTTGCGCTACCTCGAATGGCGGTGGGTTCCCGAATCAAAAACCGACATGTACGTGACCGATATGGCGTACCTCCTGAGAGACGAGAACGGAACCGCCCGGGTCATTCACGACCGTCACTTCATGGGGCTGTTCCCGAAGACCGTGTGGTTGGAGCTGATCTCGGCCGCCGGCTTCGAGCCCCTCGCGGTCCCCTTTGAGCACAGCGCATACAGCGACGCCGGACGCGAGGTGTTTCTCGGGCTGCGGCCTGTCGCCGAAGGAGAGGCATGACATGAACGAACCCCCGCCGCGCTTCTGCGCAAGCAGGAATCCAGTAGACCCCTGGCCCCCTGCTTTCGGGAGACGGGGCGGGGGTCACACACGACCCGTCTCACGAAGACCTTTTGTGCGGGGGCGCCGCCGGGGGCGTTGGCCGGCGCGCGGGTTATTCCCCGCCGGCTTTGATCAACCAGACCTCCGCGACCATGCAGCCGCGCCCTTCGACGAGGTTCCACTCGATCTCCAGCGTGCCGGAGCGCGTCTGGTCGCGCGGCAGGTAGTATTCAACCGGCCAGACGGGCTCGGGCTGAGGCACCGGGCCGTGAACGCAATACTCGTCGTTGAGCGTAAGCACCATGGTGGGCTTGAAGCGGCCGACATAGGTCACGCGGAGGTTGTACTGCGCTTCGGGATCCAGGCCTTCGTAACGCAGTTTGAGCGGGGTGCCGTACAGGGTGCTCATTTGGGACTGCCACGACATGCGCAGCTCCTGCCGCCCGCGGAAGGCCCCGGCCAGACGCGCCGCTTCCTCCTTGAACACCATGTTGTCGGCTTCCACCTGGCTCGTGGCGTCTTGGATGGCCGCCTGGTCGGCTTTGTAGTTCATAAAGGCCACGCGGGGCGTCCGGCAGGCGGAGGGGTCGTCCTCCCAGGAACGCTGGTAAACAACATGCGAGAACTCGCCTACCGCACCCAGGTTGTCGTAGAACCCGCCCGGGCCGGGATCGGTCCAATTCAGGATTTGGTCGATGGCTTCGAGCTGGGCCGCTTCCGAGTCCAGCACCTGGATCGTCTCGAAGCGCTGTTCCAGCCAGGGCCGGTCGTTCAGCGGCTGGTCGAGCCAGTCCAGCATGGCGCCGCGCTCGGGATTGCGCGCCAGATAGGGCGGCTCCACGCTCAACTGGTAGCCGATGCTCTTCAGCATGAGCGGCCCCAGCGCCTCGATGCTGCTGCGCAGTTCGGGCTCCGCGGGGGTATCGGCCTGGGCCAGCGCGGCGCGGGCCTGTTCAATGGCGGCGTTGACGCCCCGGGTGCGCGCCTGTGCAAGCGCCGCATGGGCCTCCTGTTCATAGCCGCGCTGGGCGCGCGTTTCCGCCTGCACGTTGGCATCGAAACGGGCGCGGAACAGATACATCTGGGCGCGCCAGTGCGTGTCGAATCCGGACACACGCGCGGCGATGCGCTCCCAGTGGTCGCGCGTGGCGGGAATGCCCTGGTTTTCCAGAATGGGGCCGTGCCAGTTTCGTTCCAGCATGCGCAGCCCCTGGGCAACTTCCGTGGCCAGGGTCCCGCCGAAGAACACGTTACCGTATTCTGCGAGGAACGCGTCGAGGTCGGTCTCGGGATCCCAGCCATAGGCGCTCCAGAGCATTTTGTTCAGGTCGTCATGCACCCCGTCCGAATAGGAGCCGAACCCGTCGCTCACGTCGCGGTAACGCAGGTAGATGTGACGCTGCATCTCCGGCATGGGCATGATCGGTTCCCGGCCGACGCTGTTGGCAAACGCGGGATCCCAATTCGGTACGGGATACTGGCAACGGAGGGTATGGGTGATGTCCGGATAGCTGCGGATCGGGAACCGTTTCGGGGTTCGCTCGCGCATCTCCTCCCAGGCCATCTTGACCCAGGGGCCGTAAACGAGACCGTGCAGCCATTGCGGGTCTTCCTTGCGCAGGTAGTCAAAGAAATAGTCGTTCTCTTCGAGGGTGAAGGTCTGATTGGAAACCCAGATTTTCGCGTTGGGGTGGTACTCGTGCAGGATGGGCGCGAGCTCTTCCAGAAAAGGCATCAGGTCCTTGGCGGGCGTATTGCCGTCGTCGCCGCCGGGCACAAACACGTGCGTGATCGACGGGTAGTCCTTAAACAACTGCCGGCGCTTTTCGAGGGCGATCGCCTTGCCTTCCGGCGTGGTGACGTCTTCCCCCGGCTCGGCCATCACCGGCGACCAGAGCCAGAGGTCGATGCCATAGGCTTGCGTCAGGGCTGAAAGCTTGACGTTCATCGCGCGCATGGGCTCGGCCATCACGGGCCCGTCCTTGGCCTGCGGATCGAGATTGGTGATCAACTCGATGCCATTGCTGCCAAACAGGATCAGATCCCGGATGTACTGTTCGTACGTCTCAATGGTCCACGCGTCGTACGTGTTCGCGGTGTGACGATACCCCAGTTGATGCGCCCGGTACGCCGCATCCGGCGCCGTCGCGATGGGGGCGGCCAGCTCCAGAGAAAGGGTCCCGGGACCCGCGTTGGCCAGGCGGATCAGACGCCCCGCGGCAAACAACGCCCCGCGTTCGTCGCGCCCCGCGAGCCGCACCCTGTTTCCGTCAACGGCGATCCCGTACGCCTCCGGTTTCTCCGGAACGTTCACGCCCGGCAGCGTCTGCGCGGTGCCAAGAAGAATCGCGGAACCGGTCTCCGGAGCCTCGGTCGCGATGGACAGGGTAAGTCCACTGCGTGCCGCCAGTTCCTCCTGCAACATCTCCGCCGCCTTGCTGACCACCCCTTCGGCCGGCAACGGCACAATAACCGCCCCGGACAAATCGAGCGCCCGGCACGGCACGGCCGCGATCAACACCGCACCCAACACCACCGCAAAACCAGCCAGACGGTCCTGCATCGCAGCTCTCCTCTTGGTCGTTCCCGGAAAACCACAGCCCTGCACGCATTTCGGACACATCATACTAAATTGCCCACCTCCCCCCAAACCGCCCATCCCGTCCACCGACCCGGCAACCAGGCGCTGCGTCCCCAGAACTCCCCCATCCTGTCAATCACGTAAATCTTGTCAAAAAACACCTCCCTCTTCCCAAATCGGCGCGTATGTGGCATACTGCATACGCACGAGCTAGGGGTCGGTGTAGATGCCGGATGCATCGGCGAAGGGCACCGGCCGGTTCAGGTCAGGCGGCCCGTGCGCTCCACAACGCCAGGCAGTCGGTATTACACGGCCAGTCGTCATGCTGTGCCATCCCTGAGAACCCGGCGGTCTTGAGCAAGGCCGTGAGATCATCGGCGGGCCAGGCCCGAGTGGTGTTTCGGTAGACTCGGGTTTCCATGCTTGCGGTCTCGGTAATCGTGAACGTCTGGACCGCCGCCTGTTGTCCGGGGAGCCACCGGTGTTCTGTCCGGCACCGATGCGGCCGGGCAGAGAACAGACCCGACTCCAGCTCTTGTTCCGAAGATCCGCCGCGTCCCAGGCATTCGACGGCTTCCGCGGTCTGGATTTCGACGATGAGCCGTCCGCACTTCGGGGCGAGGCATGCATGACACTTGCACAAGATCGCCAGGATTTCGGCCTCCGAAAACACATTCATCTCGCCAAACAAAATCATGGCCAGATCGAATGGTCCGCCGAAGGGTGCGTGGCGAATATCATCCGGGACAAACTGACACCGTGATTGGCAGGGACTGCATTTTCGGGCATATTCGATGGAGGCGGGACCGAAATCAATCCCACGGCACCGGTGACCCAGGGTGGCCAGGCGATGCGAATACAACCCGGGACCGCAGCCCAGATCGAGGATATCCGACATTTCTTCCCGAAGCAGATTTCGATGGATCCAGGCAACCTGCCTGTCTATCCACACACAGCGTCGACTGGCCAGGTCATGGTCCTGCGACAGATGCTCCGCCAGCATTCGTTCGCTGAAGTCCGGATCATTCCAGGGGATTTTGTAGGCGCCGCTCCACAGCGCGTCATCTCCCGTACGCATCGTCCCGTCCTCCCGGGAATCTTGTGAATTCAGGGGGCAACATACTAAATTATCCCCATCGGAGAAAGCCGTCGCCGGTCTGTCAAGAATATATTTTAGTATTGTGTCCCCGAAATTAGGAGGGCTCATGCGCAAGGGAATGGTGGTGATGTGGGTTGTGATGGGCGCGGGGTGCGGTGTGGCCTCGGCGGGCGAGGTGCGTCCGGTGCTTGATCTCGACGGGCCGTGGGAGTTCCGGCTGGATCCGGCCAGTGTAGGCGAGGCGGAAGGCTGGTGCGGGGAGTCGGTCTCGTTTCCGGATTCCATCCGGGTGCCGGGCGCGTGGGATGCCCAGGGGTTTGGCGAGGAGACGGCCAAAATGTGCCACAGCCACGTGGGCAAGGGCTGGTACGGGCGCACGGTCGCCATTCCCGCGGATTGGCAGGGTCGGCGACTCTTTCTGTGCTTTGGGGGCGTGTACCGTTCCGCGAAGGTCTGGGTCAACGGGCAGTTTGCCGGCGCCCACCTGGGGTACGTGTCGGATTTTGAGTTCGACATCACGTCGCATGCGGTTGCGGGCCAGCCGTGCCGCATTGTGGTCATGGTGGACTCGGAACAGCGATGGAATGAGGACGCGCTTCAGGGTTGCATGGACATCATCGACCACCTCTTCACCTACTGGGGCGGGATCTGGAGTCACGTCACGCTTGAATCTCGATCGGCGGCGTGGTTGCAGGACGTGTTTGTCGAGCCGCACACGGACCCGGCCGGCTGCGTTCTCACGGCCGCGGTCGCGGGGGATTCCAGCCGCGCGCACCGGGCCGAAGTCGCCATCTCCGGCCCCAATGGCGCCCTGGTTGCATCCAGGCAGCAGGACATCGCCCCGGACGGCACGCTCCGGGTCGAGGTGGATCTGCCGGATGCGCAACTCTGGACTCCGGAAACGCCCCGCCTGTACACGGCGCACGTTGTGCTGATTGACGGAACAGGCTCGCCACTCGATGAAGCCCGAACCCGATTCGGACTCCGAACCATCGAAATCCGGGGCGCGGACTTCTACATCAACGGCGTGAAATATTACCTGAACGGCTATGGCGACGATTGCGTATACCCCGACACGATTGCACCGCCTGCCGACAAGCAGGTTTATCTCGACCGGCTGCGCGTAGCGAAATCCTACGGGTTTAATTTCGTCCGCCATCACAGCCACTTCGTTGCACCGGAGTATTACGCCGCGTGCGATGAGGTAGGGATGTTCGTGTCGCCGGAACTCCCCATCGGGTATCCCCGGTTCTATGATCGCGCCCACGGCGCGGCCCTGGAGCTTTACACATCGGAATGGACGGCGGCGATCAAGCGCTACCGCAACCACCCGTCCATCTTCGACTGGTGCATGGCCAATGAGTTGTGGGAAGGCATGCCGCGCATTGGCCCGGACCTCTACCGGCTCGCGAAGGAACTCGATCCGACGCGTCCGGCCATCGATTCGGACGGCCTCTTTTCCGCGGGCTTCGCGGACGGCGCCAACGATCGGCCCACGCTCGATTTCTATACCATCATGTTCGACATCCTGACGACGCCCCTCGACAACCCGGACAAATTCACCACCGGCACGCCCCGCAAACCCATAATCACCCACGAAGAGGGCAATTTCGTTCACTTCCCCCTCTTTGACGAGATTGAACTCTTTGGAAACACGATCAAACCGTTCTGGCTTACCGATTGCCGCGACCGCGTCGCCCGTGCGGGTCTTCTCGATGAAGCGCCGGCCTGGTCGAAGGCTTCCCAGCAACTCTATCTCCTCTGCCACAAGGTCAACATCGAGGCCCTGCGCAAAAACCCGCACATCTCCGGCTATACCTGGTGGCTGTTGCAGCCGTGGTACTGCGGCTCGAACGGTCTGCTGGATGTGCATCGCCGGCCCATCGCCATCACGCCCGAACAGGTACGGCGGTTCAACGCGCCCGTGGTGCTGCTGCAGGACGGCCTCAGGCAGACCTATACCGGCGGCGAGGCGGCCCGTGCGGCGATCACGCTCTCCAATTACTCGGGGAAGGCTTCTGCTCCGGGCCGCGTCACATGCACCCTCGTCCGCGATGACCAGATTCTGGACACGCGCATTCTGGAAATCGAGGCCGTCCCCAACGGCACCGTCCAGCCGTTCGGCACGATGGAGTTTATCCTGCCCAAGGTGGCCGAACCGCAGCGCCTCGCCCTCCAGGCCGACCTCGAGGCGGGAGAAATGCGCCTCTCCAATGACTGGACGTTGTGGGTATACCCTGATTTCCGGTCTCCGGCAACGCAGCAGACGCCGGTGTATGCAAGCCCGGACACCATGGCCCTGCTCGCGCCGTTTCGGCCGCTGCCCCTGCCGGATGGCGCAACCCTCCCCTCGCCGGCCGTGTACGTCGCTCGCCAGCCCAGCGAAGACCTGGTGACCGCCGCGGAACAGGGAAGCTGCGTGGTCCTGCTGTCGCCGGCGGGCGTCTTCCCGACGGACTGCACCACCTTCAAGTCCGCCTGGTGGCTCGGCGTATTTGACGGCGACAGCAACGCGGGCACCTACGTCTACGACAATCCCGTCACCCGCGGTTTGACGCCGGACCACTGGTGCGACGCCGCGTGGTTCCATCTGTTGCAGGGCGCCCAGACCCTGCTGCTCGACGGCCTACCTGATTCGCCCGAGGTCCTGATCCGCGCCCTGAACACCCACGGCGCGCCCCATCCCTTCTCGCAATACCTCGATTTTGAATACGTCTGGCGCAACAAGGCCGTGCTCGCGCAGGCCCGGGTAGGTCAGGGCTCGATCATCATCAGCGGGCTCAATTTCGACGCCGCGGTTCGCAACGGCGGGCCCGAGGCCGTCTATGTACTGTCCCGGCTCCTTGAACATGCCTGCGGGTTCCCGCAACCGGACGCGGAATGGTCCAGCCAGTTTCTGAGAAACGCCGTCCACGCATCCGCCTTCGTCGACGGCCCGCTCATTTCGGGATTCAGCCATCTCCGGTATCACAAGGGAACGGAAACGCGCGCGCAGAGCTATCGCGAACGGAGCGCCGCGGCGTTGCAGATACGGCAGGAAGAACCCCTCCACCGCCTGGAATGGGAATCGGCGCCGGCGCCCGAGGCGTCGTGGGCCACGTTTGTGTTTGCGGGCGGCCTCCCGTTCATGGAGCCTCCGCTCACCAACCCCGGGTTCACGCTGGCCGTCAACGGGCAGCCCCTGGTCGATTTCGACACGGCAAAGACCCAGACGCTGTGGCGCGGCCGGGACAGTCAGTCCGCGCTCCTGTATGTGCCGGGCCATGTCCAGCCCTCGTGGAGCTCGACGGCCGGCCTGTTTTACCTCGCTGTTCCCCGCGACGCATTTGTGCCGGGCCAGCCGTGCCGGCTCGAGGTTCGTTCGCGCGGCAGCGATAACCGGCGCTATTTCAATCTGAACCCGTATCCCGATATTCTCGACGGACCACGGCCGCAACCTTAGCAGTCTCAACGCATCGCATGCGCATTCAGAGAGGGGATACTGTGAGCTTCCATCCGGTCATGCCAGGCATGAGACGCATCGCGTGTGTGGCGGCGGCGCTTCTTCTCGCAACGCTGTTCCGGGCCGGTGCGGCTCCCGGCGCCGCGGCTCCGGGTGAAGACAGCCCGGCGCCGCGCCTGAATCCCCGGTGCGAGTCCATCGCCTCGAAAAACCTCATCCGGAATGCGTCGTTTGAATGCGGCACAACCCACTGGTCGTCGCTTGGCAAGCCGACGGGATGGGGCGGCGACCTGTCCGGTCTGCATGGTGGGCTGGACTCCGGAACGGCGTGGCATGGCGCCGCGAGCCTGCGGATCGATCTGGGGCCGGGCATCACACCTGTGACGTGTTTTGACGTGTGGCCGCCCGCACGTGTGGAACAGCATGCGCCGCTCGCGGCAAACGTGGGCTGGATGGCTGTCGCGGCCGGCCAGCCGCTCACGCTGTCGGCCTGGATGCGCGCCAGCGTCCCCGGGACGAAGGCGCGGGTTCTGTTTCGTTTCGCCGGGAGCGCCCTGAAACCCGTCCAGCAGGCGGAGCACGAATTCACCCTGTCAAACGAGTGGACCCGCTATTCGGTCACGCAAACTGCGCTGGACGAAGACGTCTGCGTGGCCATCGGGCCCGATATGAACGAGCTGCCCGGCATCGCGGCATCGTTCTGGCTCGACGCCGTGCAGCTGGAATCCGGTTCCGAGGCCACGGAGTTCGAAGCCCGCGAGCCCGTCGAGCTGGGTGTCGCCACCGGCCGCTACGGAAACATCTACGACTGCGCCGTCCCGGTCACTCTCCACGTCTCCGGCAGCAACCAGGGGGATCAGGACACTTCGGTTCAATTGACACTCGCGCTGGAAGACTATTTTGGAAGCGTGTTGCCGGGCGCCACATTGCGCGTCGAGCTGCCCCGCGGCCGGCCCGTGGCTGTGCCCTGGCAAATCGCCGTTCCCGGGAAAGGCCATTACCGCGCCAGCGTCGCCTGGAACGCCAACGACCGGGACCACGCCCAGTCGGTCGTCTTCGCCGTTATCGAACCCTATCCCCACGACGACTCCCCCTTCGGGCTCAATCATCCCGCGACGACCCGCCAGCAGCTGCACGTGCTTTCCAAAGCCGGCATCCGGTGGGTCCGAACCTGGGCCGTCAATTGGGAATGGGTCGAGCCCGTCCAGGGCCAGGTTTCCTGGACCGCGCCGGACGCACAGCTCGAACACATCACGGCGGCGGGCATGAAACCCCTGATCGTGTTTCCCAATCCGTCGACAAGCTGGGCCACGTCCGCGCCGTCTTCGGTCGAAAACCGGCTCTGGTACCGTCTGGCCTATGCGCCTGTGGCGCCGGAACGCCTGTTTGAATTCATCGGAAACGCCGTCAGCCGGTACCGGAATTCGTGCACCCATTGGGAATTCCTCAACGAACCGCTCTGGGTACCCGACTTCTGCCTGCCTCAGAGCGCCGGATACCAGGTCGGCGACTATATCGAATTGCTGCAGGGAGCGTACCGCGCAATTAAGGCCGAGGATCCCGATGCGACCGTGCTCGGAGGGCTGGCCATTGAACCCAAACACCTCCTGGGCGACGAATTTCTCAGCAGCGGCGGGCTCGCGCACTGCGACATCCTGAATCTTCATCCCTATGGCGGCCTGACGCCTCCGGAAGAGTTCATCGCGCAGTTCGAGCGGATCCAGGACGCGATGCGCGCGTCGGGACACCACAAGCCCATCTGGGCCACCGAAACCGCCTATTATGCCGTGGACGACGCCCCCTGGACGCCCTGGCTCGCCCCGCCGGGGCATTTCTCCGCCGGGCTGCTCCTGCCCAGCGAACGCACCGCCGCAGACTACCTTGTGCGCCACGCCATCATCATGCTCGCTCACGGAACCGGGAAGATCTTCTATCACGAACCCATCGAAGGCCCGGTCAATGCCGGCGCCATGGACATCGAGAACACATTCCTCGGCCCGGACGCCGTCCCCAGGAAGTCGTATGCCGCTCTTGCCGCTCTCGCCAACCTGCTCGGCCCGTCACCGGTGTATGCGGGACGCTTCCCGGCCGCCGCGAGCGCGAACACGTACGGTTTTGCGTTTCAGTGCGGCGGACGCGCGGTACTGGCGGCATGGGTCGCGCGACAGGAAGAAGAATCCGAGCGCGTTGCGCTCACCGTCCCCAACGAGAGCACGGCCTGCGATGTCATGGGGAACCCGCTGACCGGAACAATCCTCACCCTCACCGAATCTCCGCTCTACGTGGAATCCGCCACCCTGACCGCGGAAGCCTTGCTGGCCGCCTCCGCGCCTTGAGTTTCATTGGCCATACGCATCAGGCGGACAGAGCCGGGCCTCTGAGCCGCGCGATTATTTCCCGATTTGGAGGATGCCCCAGGCCAAGGCAATCAGAAGCCCGACGGTGAACCACGCGAGCACGAACCCGACGAGGTCCTCGCGATAGCGTTTGAAGAACCCTTGCCACCGTTCAGCCGTGAACCAGCCGGGGAGATCCAGCAGGAGCAGGTCTTCGCCGCGTTCCGCCGCCAGCGGCCGCAAACCCGATACGGGATCGGGCTCTTCGTCGGTCGTGCGCCGCTGGCTGTCGAAAAACCGCTCGATCTGCTCCCTGTCCTCGGGCCGCGTCAACAGGCTGCCGGCGATGAGCGCCGCAAACCCGGCCACCATCGCCCAGCCGAACGGCCCCGGCTTCCAGGGATACACCAGCTTGTACGCCCCGGTATCGAGAAACGCGAACAGGTCACCGGATTGAACACGGGCGACCAGTTCCCGGAACGCCGCGGTCAGGGTCGAGAACGTCTCGGGACCCTCTCCGGCGCGGCAGGACATCAGGTAATTCAGCGCGTAGTAAGTCAGAAACGCGCCGAGCGTCGCCGCCCATGCCCCGTACCGGTTCGCGCGCTTCCACAACATGCCGCCAAGAAACATCACCCCCATCAGGGCAGCAATCGTCTCCGTAAACAGGAACGCGTCGAGGACCCGCTCGACGGCCACCGCGAATAGAATCCCCAACAGCGTCAGGGCCAGGCCGGAAAACCGACCCATCATCAGCAATTGCCTGTCGCTCGCGCCGGGATTGATGTATTCCCTGTAAAAATTGCGTGTAAACAGCGCCCCGGTGTTGACCATGAAGTTCGAGCAGGTCGACATGTTCGCCGCGAGAATGCAGGCGATCATCAGGCCCGTCAGTCCCGGGGCCAGAAACTCCCGGCATGCGAACCCGAACGCCGCCTCGCCCTCGGGCAGGGGCGTGCCCTGCTGAACCACCAGCGCCGCCACAATCAGCCCCGTCAACGCCCACCCGACCGTGCAGAGCCGCTTGACAAACGTGCCGTAGGTCTGGCCTACGCGCCCGGCGCGTTCGGTGTTGCCGGTGGCCGACAACGACAGCATGTGCGGTTGGGCCACAATGCCCACAATGCCATTGACCGCAAGCATGGCAATGGTGAATACCGTCAGCCCGCTGACTTCGCTGTACAGCGTAAAAAAATGCGGCGGCAGACTCTCGTGCAGTCCCGCAAACCCGCCTACCCGCGACAAACCGGCCGGCAGCAGCATCACCGAAAGCACGATGATAAGAAACGACTGCACGAAATCCGTGTACGCCGACGCGACCAAACCCCCAAAGAAACTGTACACGATGAAGGCCGCCGTCATGGCGAAAACCACCTCGTTCGGCGACACCGCCTGGCCGCCCGTCGCCACCGAGATCGCCTTGCCCGCGCCCTTCAGCATGGCCCCCTGGTTGAACACGAAATACGCGATGGCAAAGAGCGTGTACACCATCGCAAGCCGCCGGCCGTACCGGTCCTCGACCATCTCGCCGATCGTCGTCCGTTCACTGCGACGGTACCAGGGCGCCAGCAGCCAGTAGAACGGCGTGATCAGCATGTTTTTCCACTGATACCAGATCGTGGCAAAACCGAACTCGGACACCGCCCCCGCCTGCGCCACCGGGTGTTCCGCATGGGTGCCGGTGCCGAACGCCTGCCCCACCATGATCCACCAGCGGAGCTTGCGGTCCCCCAGAAAATAGCGGTTGCTGCTGCGCACCCGGCGCGCCACCCACAGGCCAAAAACCATGACCCCAATGAAATAGCCGACCAGAACGACGCCGTCGAGCCGGGTAAACTGGGCCGTTTGCTCCATCGCGTGTGTTCCCCAGGGTTTTGTGCTCCCGAAGGACAGCGAGCCGTCTCCGGGGTTGCGGCGCTCCCCCCGGCAGCAGAAGCTCCTGCGGAACCGATTTGACCACAAGTTACGTCCCGGATGCAACGGAAACCCCGCGGGTACGCAAGAAATTGATTGTTTCCACTCTGCCTTCTGGATTAGACTTCTCGCGCTCCGGAAGCGAGTTCACGGCGTCCGGGTGTTTTTCCGTGGGGTTTGCGGGGGCTGAAGGGGAATATCATGGCACAGTCGGTGGATCTGACGGAACGGCGCCCGTGGTACGAAGGCCTCCAGCGCTACCACTATCTTGTGTTGGCCGTCGCCTGCCTGGGCTGGTCCTTTGACACCATGGACCAGTGGCTTTATGTCTTCGTGAAACAGCACGCGCTCCGCGAACTCCTTCACGGCACCGTGCCCGAGTCGGGGCTGAATACCTACATCGGGTACGCGCAGACTTTCATGATCCTGGGGTGGGCAACCGGCGGCCTGATCTTCGGCATGATCGGCGACCGCCTGGGCCGTACGCGCACCATGGCCGTCACCATCCTGATCTACGCGCTGTTCACGGGCCTCAGTGGATTGTCGCAGAACTGGTGGCAGTTCGCGCTGTTTCGTTTCCTGACCGGACTGGGCGTAGGCGGCGAATTTGCGGCCGGCGCCGCGCTCGTGGCGGAATCGTTTCCCGCCCATTCCCGCAGCACGGCCCTGAGCCTGGTTCAGGCGTCCTCGACGCTCGGCAATGTGGCCGCGGGCCTCATCAACCTCATTCTCTCCGCCTACATGCCCGTGCAGGAGGCCTGGCGATGGGTGTTCGCAATCGGCATCATCCCCGCATTGCTGGTGGTGGTCATTTTTGCGTTCATCCGGGAACCGGAGGCCTGGCAGGTAGCGCGCGACCGCGCCCGCAAGGCCAAAGCCAGGGGCGAACGCCGCCAGGTGGGTTCCATTCTCGCCCTGTTCACCGAGCGCACGGTCCGCAGAAATACGCTTGTGGGGGTGGCCCTCGCGGCTATTGGCGTAATCGGGTTCTGGGGTATCAGCACCTGGACCCCCGAACTCCTCCGCGCCACCCTCAGCACACAAAACCTGGATCCGTCCGCCATCGAACGCCGCGTCAGCTACGCCGGGATGCTGCAGAATTTCGGCGGCATGTTCGGCGCGCTGGGATTCGGCTGGATGGCGCGGCGCATCGGCCGGCGCCCGGCCTTCCTCATCGCCCTGCTGGGATGCGCCATTGAAATCCCGCTGGCCTTCCACTTCGCGACGACCTATCACATGGCTCTGCTCTTCTTCTTCGGCATGGGTTTAGTCCTGATGTTGTTGCTGGGCGGCCTGACGGTGTACCTCCCCGAGCTGTTCCCCACCCGCCTGCGGGCCACCGGCACGGGTTTCTGCTACAACGTCGCACGTTACCTGTCCGCGCCGTCGCCCGCTTTCTTCGGACAACTCAGCGCGGCCATCGGCATCCAGAGAGCGGCCCTGGCCATCTCGTCGGCGTTCATCCTCGGCATCTTCGTCCTGCCGTTTGCGCCGGAAACCAAAGACAAACCCTTACCCGAGTAGCCGGGAGTACTCTGCCCGGAGCGTTCCGGCGTTCGAACGGGGACGCCGTGGTCGCGGCGAGGACGGCGCCGGGATTCATGCGGAATCTGGATCGCCCCTTCAGGGCTTATTTGGGGTGGGGTGGATGTCCCGGGGCGGCGTCACGCGTTCCGCGTGACTTGTCCCGGGCTATTCCAGGTCGCCCCTTCGGGGCTGCAAGAAGGGGGCACAATGTCGCCGCATTCGGGATTGCCCATCCGCTTCCCCTTGTAGGGGCAGCCCCCCGTGGCTGCCCATCCGGTTCGAACGGGGACACATGCTCGTGCCGGGGGCGGCGCCAGGAGCGAATCCCCGTTCTTGTCCGGGGTTTTCCCTCTGTGCCCTCGGTGGCCAATCTCTTCCGAAAGAAGATCACCGGGCGCCAGACCGGGCCGCGCGGCTTCGCCGGTTTACCGGTTGTGTTCGTTCAGGAACGCCAGCATCTCTTTGAACATCGCCCGGCGCTGTTTCCAATGCACATAGTCAAACCCGTGGTTCCGCCACGGATACCCCACCAATCGCGCGGGCACGCCCAATTCCTGCAACCGGGCATGGAACGCCTCCGATTGTTCATAATGCACAAACATGTCCGACATCCCGTGCGCCAGAAACACCGGCGCCATCCCCGGCTTCGCGTACGTGATGGGCGACGCCGCCGCCAGCGGGTCCTCCCCTCCCTTCGCCACCTCTGTTCCGGCAAATTTCAGCATGCCCTTCGCCGCCCGCCTGCCCGAGATGCCCGGAAGGCCCAGGTCCCTGTACTTGGTCAGATCGACGGCCCCGTAGAGCGACACCGCCGCCCGCACCGCGCTTGACGCCCCGGGATTCTCGTCCCCTTCCAGACCGTCTTCGGGACCCGTAGCAGCCAGAAAGGCCGCCAGGTGACCGCCGGCCGACGCCCCAAACGCCACAATGCGCTCCGGGTCCACCTGGTATTCGCCCGCATGCAGGCGCAGCCAACGAACCGCCGCCTTGCAGTCGTACAGGCAATGGGGAAACGTGTATTTCGGCATCAGCCGGTAGTCGATGGACATCACGACGTAGCCCGCCCGCGCGAACGCGCGGCAATACCAGCGCTGTTGCCAGCGCGGCCCGAAGCGCCATGCCCCGCCATGGATCAACACCATGCCCGGCCGAAGTCCGGTGCCCCGTGTCCGGGGCTCATAGATGGTCATCCCCAGCGGACCGCCCTCCGGTTGCGCAAACACGCCCTTGCTGACGCGCAGCTCCCGGCCGCAGGGGGCCGCGGGAACCGTGGCCAGTGCCGCAACCCAGGCCACTCCCAGCGGAAACAGGATGCTCGACATACCGTTGACTCCCGATCTTTCCCCGTGGCAGGTGGGGACAATTAGGGGTTGAACCCCGTTCTGCTTCCGGCTAACATTTGTTGTCGTATCAGGGATTCCGACCAGTTTTGACTCTGGCTCACACACAGACGGGGTAACACATGAAAAGATACATTCTCAGGAGTCACATCGTTTCTCTGGGCGCTGCGTGCATCATGTGCGCTCTCCTGCCGCAATGCGGCGGCCTGACTCAGGAAGATTTCGAACAGGTCAACGTCGACGGCTTCGAGGCCGAGGACCAGCTGATCGACCACAATGATTATGCCTATTCCATGGAGTACTTCAAGGCGGACGGGGCCGACGACGGCTATCTCTATGTCGGCACCTGCAACAACATGGGCGGGCTCATCGGGTTCTATGCCCAGGTGTTGATGAACGGCGGCGACATCCTCGATGCGCCAATACGTCCGCCGGAAATCCGGCGTTATCGCCCCGACCTCGGACCCACCGAATGGGAAACGGTCTTCGACTATCGCGATGTCGAGGATGAATCGAGTTTCAAGACCATCGGGTTCCGGTTCATGACCATTCTGGAGGCCGCGGATGCGAACAAAGACGCGCCTCCCGCGCGCTTCCTCTACGCGGCCACCCAGGGTGAAGATTCGGTCCTGTGGCGGTCAAAAACCGGCAATTACGGCGAATGGGAACACGTCTTCACCTTCGACCAGCTCGGCGGGTCCATCCGGTGGATCGAACAGCTCGACGGGCGCATCTATCTTGCCGTCGCCTACGACAGTTTTGGCGAAGCCCCGCCTCCGGGTGAAATCTGGGTGTCGGATAACGGCCTCGATTTCCGCCCCATCATGCAGAACGGGTTTGGCGATCCCAACAACCGCGGCGTCCAGGCGCTCATCGCCTACCAGGGCTGGATATACGCCGGCACCAAAAACGATATCGACGGATTCGACATCTGGAAGCTGCGTCCCGTCGCGCCGGGTTCGGACGAGCACGAGTACGTGCGCGTCGTCAGCGGGGGCGGGCCCAGCGCACATAACGAAAACGCCGGTATGCCCATCATCTTCCAGGACAAACTCTACTTCGGCACCCAGCTCTACATCGCCGGGTTCAATCCCAGCAGCGGCAACGCCTTCGAAGGATGCGACATCATCCGCATCAACGAGGACGACTCGTGGGAAACCGTCGTCGGGCCGCGCTCCATTTCCGGATACGGGTCGGGGTTCAATCATTTCACCAACTCGTATCTCTGGTGGATGGAAGAACACGACGGCTGGCTCTACGCCTCCACGTTTGACCAGGGCACCCTTCTCTCCTCGCTCCTCGCCAACCTGGAAGGCGTGTTCGCTTTCTTGCAGAAGCCGCAGGACAAGAGCACGATCGAGACCGTCAGCCGCCTGCTGAACATGTTCTTCGACGTCGAAGACTACTACCGGCTCACCCACGCCGGAGGCGATATCTTCAAGAGTCCCGACGGCGTGAAATGGTATCCGGTCACGATGGACGGAATGGGCAACCCCAGAAACTACGGCTGGCGCACCATGAAATCATGCCCCGACGGGTACCTGTACGTCGGGTCAACCAATACCACCACCGGCACTGAAATCTGGCGGGGAAAAGCGCCCGAACCCGACAAGAACGCTGCCCGGCTGCTTCAGCAGTTAAATTGACGCGCAGGAAACGCGGGCGGTTTCACCGGCGTGCCCGTTCTTCCGGAGCGGGCACGCTGGTTTATTGTTCTTCCGGTTTGGACAGCGTGTCGCCCAGATTGGACAGCAGGTTGCGCAACTGTTTCTCAAGTAGGGTCAGGACAATGCCCTGATGAACGTACGCCTGGTTCACCTTCGGCCGTGTCAGCGTCTTGATTCGCCGCATGCTCGTTACCTCGTATGTGCGGATTCCGACCGGTTCATGTGCATTCAACAGGCGGAAGTATAGAGTGCCGGAAGTCGACGTGCAACCCCAGGGGTCGGCTTCGGCGCGGCAATGCGCTATGATTAGGAAGAGAACATCCGCGTTCGGGTGGCAATCAACTGCGTCAGGCGTCAGACCGGCGTCGTCATGAAAGGACCACAGCATGTGCAGTCGCGCAATTCAATTCATCGCCGGCCTGGTAAGTGTCGGCATCGGGGCATTGTCATCCCATGCCGCGGAATCGTATGACGTGGTGATTTACGGCGGGACCTCCGCCGGCGTCGCGGCTGCTGTCCAGACCGCCCGCATGGGAAGAACCGCGGTCATCGTTCATCCCGGGCGCCACCTCGGCGGCCTGACCTCCGGCGGCCTCGGCGCGACCGACATCGGCAACAAGGCCGCCATCGGCGGCATCGCCCGCGAATTCTACCGCCGCCTCGGTGCGCATTACGGCAAAGAGGAAGCCTGGACCTTCGAACCGCACGTTGCGGAGAACACCTACAAGGCAATGATTGAAGAAGCGCATATTCCCATCATCTACGACGAACGCCTCGACCTGCACGGGGGCGTACAGATGGACGCCGGGCGGCTCGCCGCCATCGTGATGGAAAGCGGCCTCCGTATCGAAGGACGCGTCTTTATCGACGCGACCTACGAGGGCGATCTCATGGCAAAGGCCGGCGTCGCCTATCACGTCGGGCGCGAATCCAACGCCACGTACGCCGAAACGCTCAACGGCGTGCAGACCCAAAACGCCATCTTCCACCAGTTCGAATGCCCCATCGACCCCTACGTGGTCGAAGGCGACCCTTCCAGCGGGCTCTTGCCCGGCATTCAGGAGGGCGGGCCGGGTGAAGAGCGTTCCGGCGACCACCGCGTTCAGGCTTACAACTTCCGCATGTGCCTGACTGACGACCCGGAAAACCGCATGCCCTTCCCCAAACCGGAACGCTACGACCCGCTGCGCTACGAACTCCTCCTCCGCTACCTCAACGCCGGGCATTGGACCGTCATGAAACTCTCCTCGAAAATGCCCAACCGCAAGACCGACACCAACAACAAGGGCGCGTTTGCCACCGACAACATCGGCATGAACTACGAATACCCCGACGGGGATTACGCCGTCCGCGAACGCATTTTCAATGAACACAAAGACTATCAGCAGGGACTGATGTGGTTTCTCTTCAACGATCCCCGCGTCCCCGAGCACGTCCGCAACGAAATGAGCCCGTGGGGCCTCCCGAAGGACGAATTCGTCGATACCGGCGGCTGGCCGCACCAGCTCTACGTCCGGGAAGCCCGCCGCATGATCTCCGACTATGTCATGACCCAGCACAATTGCCAGGGACGCGCCACCGTGTACGATGCCGTCGGCCTCGCCGCGTATACCATGGATTCGCATCACGTCCAGCGCTACGTCAAGGACGGCCGCGTCTGGAACGAAGGCGACGTCGAGGTCGGAGGCTTTCCCCCCTACCCCATCGCCTACCGGTCTATCCGCCCCAAACGCGCCGAATGCGTGAACCTGCTCGTGCCGGTCTGTCTCGCCGCGTCGCACATCGCCTACGGGTCGATTCGCATGGAACCGGTTTTCATGGTGCTGGGCCAGTCGGCCGCCACCGCCGCCGCCCTGGCCCTTGAGGGGGAAACGGCCGTCCAGGACATCGACATCGCCCGGCTTCAGGACCGCCTGCGCCAGGACGGTCAGATCCTCGAGTGGAAACCTTGAGACGGCGAATACCGGCCAGGGAACCTGCGGGCCCCGTGGACAGGCAACAAGGAGTCCTCCCGTGAGCACGAGCCCCCGCGAAAATCTGGCGCAGCTCATACGCCATAAACGCGCGGATTGGATTCCGTTTACCCTCGACGTCGGCGCAACGCCCGGTTTGACCGCGCCCGTCATGGACGTGTTCCGCGAACAGACCGGAGCGGACCGCCCGGAGGAGTTTTTTGACTTCGATTTCCGCACGGTTTCGCTTCCGACCCGTTTCGGAGGAGACGACCCCGCCGCGCTTCATGCCAGGGTCGAACCCGGAACCGTGTTCGACGAATGGGGCATCGGCCATTGGGCCGGCGGCGCCGAGGGCACTTATGAGAAGACCTTCCCGCCCCTGGCCACGGCCGCCAATGCCGGGGATGTCGAAGCGCTCCCCACGCCCGCGATCGATGCCGGCGACACGGCCAGCATCGTCGAGACGTTTCACGCCCGGGGTTATCCCGTCTTCGGCTATGCGGGCAGTATTTACGAATGGTCATGGTGGTTGCGCGGTATGCAGCAGTTCATGATGGACCTGCTCGCCGCGCCGGACATGGCGGAGGCCGTCATCCGGAAAGTGACCGAATACACCAAGACCCTCGCCCAGGAATCCGCGCGCGCCGGCATTGATGTGCTTTGTTTCTACGACGACGCCGGCATGCAAACCGGATTGCAGATCGACCCCGAACTCTGGCGGCGGTTCATCCGGCCGCGGTGGCACGAGGTGCTCGACGCCGTCCGGAGCCGGTTTCCCGAAACGCGCTTCTTTCTCCACAGTTGCGGCCGGATCGAAGAGATCATCCCTGACATCGTCGCGACAGGATTTGACATCCTTCACCCGATCCAGCCCGAATGCATGGATTTCGCGAGCATTCGCCGCGCGGTGGGCCGGGACATCCTTCTGTGCGCTACCCTCAGCGCCCAAACCCTCTTCCCCTTCGGCACGCCGCGCGACATCCGCAGCTGGGTGCGGGATACCAAACGGCTTTGTGCCGGCGACAACGGCGCCATCCTGTGTCCCTCCAACCGCATCCAGCCCGAAACCCCCTGGGAGAATATCGTCGCGTTCGCCGAGGAAGCCCGTGCGTCCTGAGAGTCCGTATTGCGGTTCTGTTGGCAAACCGCCTTCCCTTGACGCCCTGCACCCGGAGCGATAGGATAAGAAGCCACGGCCTGCAGGAGGGACATGTCATGGAAACTGAGACGTGCTGCCCAGTGTTCGATCCCGCTCCCTGGGACGGGAAAACGATCGAGTGGAAAGACAAGCGCTTCATCAAAGACCGGGTCTTCACCTTCCTCTACATGCCGATCGGTTTCGGCAAGGTCATGAGGGCCCTGGACAAGAAGGTGCGCAACGCCGGCGCCGCCACTCCTGACAATCTGTGCCTGTCCGACCACACGTCCAAATGGAACATGGACGTCTATCTCGCGGTCGACAAGGAAGTCCCCGGCGCAGAGAATGTCACGTTCAGCGGCCAATTCCTGTGCAAAGTCTACGAAGGGCCGTACAAAAACACGGGCGCCTGGTGCAAGGACTTCGAGGCCTATGCCAAGGGCCACGAGCAGTCCATCCGGAAATGGTACATGTGGTACACCACCTGCCCGAAATGCGCGGCAAAGTACGGCAAGAACTACGTGGCGTTTTTCGGCGGGACGGGCGAAGGCCATTGACGCCGGACCCGGCGCCCGGCTGCGGCGTGCGTTGACGCGCCTGAAACGGCGCTCCGTCCGTGCGCGTCCCGGCGTCGCATCAACACGTTTACGTCTCCTTGCGCTCTCCGGCTCGATTCACAGGCGGTCTCCATCGTGCCAGCGTCCCGGGCCCGAATGCCCGCTCGGTCAGACGCCGCCAAAACCGGGGCGGAGCGCGCCCCGCATGCGGCAGTTCTGCGGCGCCGCGCACAACAGGCTCCTGACCTTGACACGGCGGCGCGACATTGGGATGATCCTCGATGCACCAAACCGAAACCACAACCCCTGAGCCCCGGCTCGACACCCTGAAAACGCATTGCATACAAATCCCAGTCCCCAAGGGCAGAACCTCCCGGTCCTCCGGACGCGTACACGTCCGCGAGCGGGCGAGCGGCCGTGCCGCCCGGCGGGGAGTCCGCCAGTGGTGATTGCCAACGAAATCGCACGGATTCCGAAAGCGGAAAGGGCATCCTGATGGCCTGGCCCCTCGGTCGACCGCACCATCGGATGTACCTGGCGGCATTCCTCCTCGACTTCTCCGTCGCCGTCGGATTCACCGCCATGCCGTTTTTTGTCATCCAGCACCTGAACGGCGGAGCCGCGCTCTCCGGCACCGTGGGCGCCGTCCAGATGGCCGTGTACGCCTTCGCCTGCCTCGCATCCGCCGCCATGGTGTCCCGCGCGCGCCATCCCCTGGTCTGGGCGGTAGGGGGCGTGATTGGGTTTGCCGTTGTCTTCACGCTGGTGCCGTGGGTACGCAGTCCAGTCCTGTGCATTGTGGCCGCATCCGCGCCGTTTATTGGCCTGGCGCTGGCGTGGCCCGCCATGCAGGCCTGGCTCGGTCTGGAACCGGATCCTGAAATCCGGGCCCGGCGGCTGGCCGGTTTCAACACTGCCACGGCCTTCGGTTTCACGCTCAGCCCGCTCCTGACCGGCCCGCTGTACGACGCCGGCTTTCGACTTCCGTTCGCCCTGTTGACCGTCCTCTGCCTTGCCGTAGCCGGCCTCGTGCTCTCCCTGGCGCCCAAGGCCCCCGGCGCCGTCCCCCGCGGCGACAGCCACGGCGAAGAAACCGATGCTCGCAGCGTCACGCCCGGCCTTCTCTACGCTTCGTGGGCGGCCACGTTCACCTCCAACGGCCTCTTCGCCGCCGTACGTTCGGTCTACCCCCTCCGCGTCGAAACGCTCGCCGCCGAGGACGCGCTCTGGTTCTTCCCCGGCCTCCGCCCGTCATTCTTCGATGCGATCGGACCCGCCACCGCGTACTCCTGGCTGGCCTTCACGCTGTCTCTCTGGACGGTGATATGCTTCGCCATCATGGGCCGGACTTCCGCGTGGCAGGGACGTTATGCGCTCCTGGCCGCCGGACAGATGGCCGCCGCGCTCGCCTTCGTGCTGCTGAGCTGGGCACGCAGCGTGACCGTCATGGCCGCCTGCTTCGCCGTCGTCGGGTTCAACTTCGGCCTGTGTTTCTTTGCCAGCATCTACTACAGTCTCGCGCACGCCCGGACGCGCCACCGCAATGCCGCCGTCAACGAAGGGGTGCTGGGCGCGGGGGGGTTCGCAGGCGGCATGGCGTTCGGTCATCTGGCGGAAGCGGTTGGCGTCCCCGCCGCGTTTCAGTACGCGCCCCTCTTCGCCGCGGCGGCGATTGGCCTGCAACTACTCCTGCTGCGGAACGGGAAGCGCCTCCCTCAATCCTGAGACGGCTGGTCCGCCGGCTCGAGAGCCAACGGCGCGGACGCCTCAGACGGCTTCGTTTCCTCGCGCGGCATGTTGTTGATCATATACCATCCGCTCACCGCACTCGCGACAAAGGCCGCCAGCGCCATGCCGTACCGTCCCAAACATACGTAGCCCGCCCCGAACAGGCCCGTGTAAATGCAAACCGTTCCCGCGAACCAGCCTATCCACAGACGAAGCGACGGCGGCGGCGTGATCTCCGGATACTTCCGGGCGATCGGCCCCCACCAGCCGCCCGGCCGGATGCGCCGGTAAAAGCGCTCGAGATGCGCCTCCGAAACCGGCGGCGTCAGGTACATCACGGCAATCCACACCAGCGTGCAGATGCCGATGATGAAGATGATGCGAATGGCATAGGTATCCGCTGCATAAAACCAGTTGACACGCTCCATCGCCTCGGGTGAAATCAGGCCCAGTTTCGCCAGCGGCATGCAGAGGACGTTGCCGTTGGCCACGATCAGCGAACCCACCATCGCGCCGATCTCGGCCCACGCATTCACCCGCCACCAGTACCACCGGAGAAGCCCCACGAACGCGCCGCCCGCTCCGATCGTCATCAGGTAAATCCACACCGTAGCGATGCTCTCCGACTGCCACGCCGCCAGCGCGCCCAGCACCATCAACAGCACCATCACGACCCGCGACGCATTCACATAATGCCGTTCGGATGCATGCCTCATCAGGAACCGTTTGTAAAGATCGCTGACCAGGTACGACGCGCCCCAGTTCAATTGCGTGCTCAACGTGCTCATGAATGCCGCGAAAAGCGACGCCACCATGAGCCCGCGCAGCCCGCCCGGCATCAGCCGGGCGATCATTTGCGGATAGGCCAGCTCGGGATCCTCGCCGGCCTGAAGCGGAAAATAGACCAGCGACGCCAGCCCCACCACGATCCACGGCCACGGCCGCAACACGTAATGCGCAATGTTGAACCACAGAAAAGCCTTGGCCGCGTGCCGCTCATCTTTCGCCGAAAACAGCCGCTGCGCCAGGTAGCCGCCCCCCTGGCCCCCGCCCCACCACAACAATGCCACCTGCACCACAAACGTGAGGATGGCCAGGTTCGTGGCCGTGCGGAAATCCGGCACGAAATGCAGCACCTTCGGCTCCACGCCCGGCGCCGCCAGCACCTGCTCCACCATCGAGGCCGGGCCGCCCATCTGGAAGAACACGATCCCCATGAGCGCAATCGCGCCGAACATCGCCAGCCCGAACTGGAAAAAGTCCGTCACCACCACGCCCCAGTAGCCCGATAACGTCGTGTAAACCAGCGTCAGAATCACCAGGATCGCCACCGAAAAGACCTTGTCCCACCCCATCATCACGTTGAGGATCTTGCTCATCGCAAGCGTGACCCAGCCCATCACGATGCAATTCACGAGCAGCCCAGAGTACACGGCGAAGAACGCGCGCAACGCCGCCGCCGACGTCCCTTCGTACCGCAACTCCACGAACTCCACGTCCGTGAGCAGCCCCGCCCGGCGCCACAGTCCCGCGAAAAAATACACCGTCATCATCCCGCCCATCAGGGCGCTCCACCACAGCCAGTTCTCGTAGATCCCCCCCTTGCGCACCAGCCCTGAAACCACGAGCGGCGTGTCCGCCGCAAAGGTCGTCGCCACCATCGAGGTCCCCACCAGCCACCAGGGAAGGCTCCCTTCCGCCGTGAAGAACTCGCGCAGGCTGCGACTGGCCCGTTGGGTAAAATACAGCCCCACCAGCAACGAGAATACCAGTGAAGCCACCACAATCGACCAGTCCAGGAAGTTAAGCTGCATGCGCCTTCCACTCCCCTGCGTTGTGGGCGGTCCGCCCTCTCACGTCACGGTCAAGCGTTCAGGACCGACTCGTCGGGCTGCAGACCTTCCGTTTCCAGAAGATAGGCGAGCAGTTTCTCTGTACTTCCCCGCAGGATCACGGTCTGCGACAACAAGGAGCTTGCCGCCAGCCGCCCGTCCGCGGTTTGCATGGCCCCAATCGTCTCGAGTTCGAAAAACCCCAGTTCCCCGCCGTTGAAAATGCTGTACAGGTCCGCCGTCGAAAACGGCCCGTCCGGCTGCTCGTTGTCGGCGATATTGAAATAGGTGCCTTGCTGGGGCCGGGCCTTGCGCACAAACAGCATCGACCGCGCGACATCCAGCGCGCCAATGCAGCGGGGATCGTGATCTACCCGTACGCCTATCTGATGACGCTCCTTTCCCCCGAGCCGGAACACGAAATGGTCCGGCCGCCACACAATGCGCTCGCCCGGGTCGCCGTAGAAATCGCAATTCAGCGCGGCGCCGTTCTCCGGCACCTGCCCAAAGGCCAGGATGCCTTCCGCCCCGGGAAACTGTTCGAGCGACCAGGGCGCCAGGAGCACGCTCTCGGCATCGTAGTCCCCCAGCGGCTCGAAAGCGTCCAGCGTGTCATAGGTCAAGCCTTCCAGATCCAGCAGTCCGGCAATCGGGTGGAGTGTGCGCGCCCAGACCAGCCTGCGGTAGTTCAGGTCGAGACGCGTCCCCCGCCGGTTCGTCAACACGATCCGCTTCTCTACCCGGACACAATCCTCGTCTTCGCGCACGACGCGCGGCGCGGCCTTGGCGATGCCGTCCTGCACTGTCCACACATCGCTCTCGGGCAGGTAATTAAACGCGAACGGCCCGCCTTCGGGCGCCGGCCAAAGCGAGTTGCCCCCGAGATTGTCGTATTCCGTCGGCGACGGATGCCGCAACGCCTCGAGATCAAGCCGGTGCACCAGCTCTCCGTTCAGCTGACAGAATATGCGCCCCCCAAGCGACGGGGGAATCAGAATGCTCCCCTGACCGCATTCGAGCTCAACCAGGTTCGCGTCATGCGCCCGCAGTTGCTCCAACATCTCCGCGCCTCCTTCAGGACGATGCCCCGTCCCGAATTTCATGCAACCAAGATCCCGCCCGCGAGGCCGCCGCCGCGTCATCGGCGCGTCGGAATTGAGTGTGAGTCGGCGCACCGGCGCCCGCACCCGGGGACGTCGGTTCATCCCCGGGCTGCAGGGCCGCGGCAGGCAGACACGAAAGAACGACGCTTATCATGTTGTAAGCAGCCTGTCCATTTTGGGACTGAAAGGCACCGGGCCGTCTTTGGTGATTTCGTAGCCCGTCTCGATGCGGGCGCCGTGCCATTCCGGATGGCCAAAGAAGCTCACATCGACGCAGACCGTCATCCCCGGCCTCAGTGCATCCTGGCTGTTGGGACCGAAAAACGGCGCTTCGGCCTCATGCAGGCCGATCGTGTGCGCGAAGGGGCACACCAGGTATTTCAGCAGGCCGTGTTTTTCGTAATACGCCCGGCCCGGAGCATCGATTTCGCTGCCTTTGCGCCCGGGCATCAATTGCGCCCGGGTCAGCCGGAACACTTCCTTGAGGTGGCCCAGCATCTCCTGCTGCGATGCCGAGTAGCCGCCCGACACCGGCAGGGAATGACCCATGACCCCCGCATAGCCTTTCACTTTCGGTGCAAGGCCGATCATCACCAGTTCGCCCGCCTCGAGCCGTTTGGTCGTCGCCGTCGGAACCACCGCGTTGGCCCGCGCACCCGACCCCACGATCGCGCTGAATCCGAACCCCGTCGCGCCCCGGCTCCGCGCCGCATACTCGCCGGCCGCCGCGACCTCGATCTCCATGGCGCCCGGTTTGATGGCCTTCGCCATCGCGTCGTAACACTCGTCCGCAAGCCCGAAAGCCGCACGAATCTGCTCTCGTTCCCACGCCGACTTGTCGTAGCGCAACGCCAGAAACGCGTCCGTGATGTCCACGAGCTCCACGCCCTTGAATCCCTCGGTGATCTGCCGGAAACAATCCGCGGGCATCCGGCCTCCGCCGACCAGGCCTGCCCGCCGGATGGACCCTTCCTTTGCCTTCAATTCCGCGAAGAGCGTCGGGAAATCCGTAATCGTCGCGTTGGGATACTCTTCGTCCGGGACCATGAACACGGGGAAGTTCCGCGTCTCCGTGATCGCGCTGTCTTGCTTCGCGAACGGTTCGCTCTCCGGACCGCCCAGCAGCATCGCGCTCCCGTCTTTCAACACCAGCACCGCGCCGCTTTCAAATTGCGGACACCAGCCCGTGAGATACCACCCGTTGCCAATGTTGAATTCGTCATAGTAGACCAGAGCCAGGTCCAGGTTGTTGGCTTTCAGAATCTCCTGAACCTTGGCAAGCCGAACGTCGCGCTCTTCCTGACTGAGGTACCCCATCTTCGCTCTCCTTATCAAGCCCATCCCGGGCGGGTTGCAGGGTATGCGAGGCCGAACTCACGGAGCACCGGCACGAACCCCCGAATCCAGTCATTATGCACGCCATCGTAATCTCTCACATCATACCCCAGCACGATTGAACATTTCCCCCAAATCACCCGCATGAACACCGTGCCGTGTATGTGCGGCCGCAGTGCAGGGATTTCCCCCCTCCAGTGGGTTCTCAGACACCCCCGCCTCGCCCTGCGACCTGCGTAGCGCCAAATCCCCCCGGGAGCGCACTGCATACGGAATGCGCCTCTCAGAAAAGCCCCGTGACAAGGACGCCGGCAAACCGGAAAGAAACGGGGCTCAGGTCATTCTGCCTGGACCCCCTCGATAATGCTGACGTCAGAGTCTGTCGGTATCACCCCGGTCAATTGCAGGCCGGCCGCCGAAAACAAGCGCCGGTACTCCTCTTCCGTGCGTTCCCGGCCGTTCACGAGCAGCATCATCAGATCAAGCCACTTGCCAAAGCTCGGTGTATCCGCGGGCGGGATCACAATCTCGACCAGCAGCACCCGCGAGCCCGGCGTCATCGCCGACCAGCAGTTGCGGAGAATGGTCTCCGCTTCGGGGTCCTGCCAGTCATGGATTATGTGCTGCATGACATACACGTCCGCGCCCGGAGGGACCGACGCGAAGAAATCTCCCCCCTCAACACGCAACCGCCCATTCAGACCCGACTCCGGCGGGGCGGCCGCTCGCGCGCGGTCCGCCACGGCAGGCAGATCAAAAAGCGTCCCCCGGACCTCCGGATACCGGCTCAGAAGAGCGGTCAGGAACACCCCGCTCCCGCCGCCCACATCAACCACGGTGCGATACGCCCCGAAGTCATACGCGTCCAGCACAGCTTGCGTTTCCGTCAGCCCGAATGCCCCCATCGCCGCGTCGTATACGCTATGCCGGTGTGGCCGCTCCGTCATGTACTCGAAAAAGGGCTGGCCGAACCGCTTCTGGAATCCCGGCTCACCCGTGCGGACGTTGTGCAGCAGTTCGCCCCACGCCTGATGAAACTCTGCCCCCATCATGATTCCAAACGGCCGCTGCGACAACGACCCGTTCGTTCGCAGCGAATCGCTCAACGGGGTTAACGAGAACCGGTCCTCGGCATCCTGGGCGAAAACCCCCACGCCCGCAAGCGCACGAAGAACGCGATACAACGAATCGCGATGGGTGTGCGTCTGTTCCGCCAAGTCCGCGGCGGAGCGCGGACCGTCACTCAGGAGATCCGCTATCCCCAGTTCCGCCGCCACCCAGATGCCCTGTGTAATCCACGACCCGCCAAACACCTGCTGGAAAAACTGCGCGCCCGACTGTGCCCCTGCCATGGGAGACCCTCCCGCATCTGGGCCTGGTGGCCCCGCCTCCCCCCTGCATTCTTCCCACACACACCCTCGGAAGCAGAGAACGCACCGCATTCCATACCTTATTCCCTGTCCCGCATGTGTCCGTGACACGTGGTCGCGCCGCGGACGGCGCCCTGGGATCGCCGACCGCCGACTCGGCATTCGCCGTTCTGGCTCGGGCCGCCCTTACAGGGCTCTCTCGCGTGGGAACGCTGTTCCCGGGGCGACGGCACGCGTTCCGCGTGCCTTGCCCCGGGTTATTCTCGGTCGCCCCTTCGGGGCTGCAGGAACGGGGACACAATGTCGCCGGATTCGGGAATGCCCATCCGCTTCCCCTTGTAGGGGCAGCCCCCCGTGGCTGCCCATCCGGTTCGAACGGGAACACCTTGTCGCGCCGCGGACGGCGCTTGGAACAGGTCCCCGTTCTTCGCCATTTTCTCCGGTGTGGGGACCGGTCACGCCGGCAGTCGTAGAATGCGCAACGAGCGCGGCGCCAGCTCCCATGAACTGCCCACCCGGGCGTCGGACCCATCCGCCGCGACATACGCCGCCGCGGTTTGCACCGATGCCGCCGTGCGGCCGTAATTTGCAAGCACAAGGTACATGGCCCGGTTAGCGAACGCCGACGCCACGACCCCTTCGGGCAACGGCGCGGCAAACAACGATGAATCCCCAATCTCGAGCCAGGCCCACGTGCCTTCTTCGACGAGCGGCAGGTACTGTTTCAGCCACCGCGCGTGCACGGCCCGGGTCTCGGCGCTCCCCGGAACGGCGTCCCACGCGCTGTAACAATGGAGCTTCTCCGGGTCAGCCTGGTATTGCGCCCAGGCATCCCGGCACCGCTGCATCCAGAAATCGTCGTTGTATTTCACGCCGGGGATCATGCCCCGCTCGCCCGTAAACTTGCGCCCGCCCATCAACACGGGGAACTGCATGTAGGGAATGGAGTGCAGGAACGGCTCGTTTTCGGATTCCACGCTCGCAAATCCCATGTCGATGCAGGGAACCACGTAAGGCGGATGGTTTTTCACGGTCTCCCGCAGCGGATCGACCTGCGCCACGCCTTCGCCCACCCACAGATAATCGTAGACCTTCAACCCGCCGCTCTGAGGTTGCTCCGCGCCGTTCACGTGCAGCTTCAGAATGCACCCCCGCCGTTTCACCTCGGCATACACGAGCGCGATCAGGTCCACAAACGCCCCGTCGTGATCCGGGGTCTCCTCAAACGCCGCGACCTCGTCCGGCGCCAGCGGCATCTGCTGTTTCGCCGCATGCTGGTTCGCCAGGTAGCCGCCATCCATGTAGATCCCGTCCGAACCGTACTCGTCCAGGATACGCGCCAGACGCGGCAGCACAAACGCGCGCCATCCGGGACTCGCGGGCGCGCACCGGGCCATGTCCCAATACCCCACAACAAGGAAATCGCCCTCGCGGCTCCATTCCTGGCGGAACCCTGGATGCGCCCGCTCGACGAAACAGGGCGAGGTGTAGGTCAGCACCTTCATCCCGCGCCGATGGGCCATCTCGATGAAGCGCCGGTACCCTGCCGGGTTGCACGCCGTATACTTGTCGCCGCCAAACAAGCCCAGGGAATCATTCCAGTCGTCGAATACCTGCAGCACCTGAATCCCGTGCTCCCGGAGCCGGTCCAACTCCGCTTCGTCCTCCGCGCCGGGGTCGTACGGCGTGCGGCCGGGATACTCGCCCAGGTTGTAGCAGCACTGCGCGGGCAGGTAGTCCGTAATCAGATGTTTACGCATACAGGAGCGTATGCCTTGCGTGCAGCGGCCGATGTTCTGCAGGCGCCTGCGGTGGTCTTCGGCCGTGAACTCCCGCAAGAGCGAGGATGCGGGTCCCGCAGTCTCCAGCCCCGCCGCAACGTCCCCTTCCGCGGCCCGAGCCGCCACAGCCGCTCCCGGAAGAAGTCCCCCCGCGGCAGTCGCGCCCGCGCCCAGTTTCAGAAACTCACGTCGATGCATACCCACACTCCTTTTCCCCATACGCCGTGCGCGCCAAAACCGCGCATGCCCGCGCCCCACAAGTCAGATTCTGCCGCAAAGATAGGCGCTTCAGCCCGCGCCGTCAAGGCCGCGTTGCGTTCCCGGACCCGCTGCGTTTCACATCCTCCCGCGACGTCCTCCCGCCACGTTCTTGACTCTCCCATCCGCCATACGCTAAAATCCCGCAACGTTGCCGGATAGCCTAATGGTAGGGCACCTGACTCTGGATCAGGGTAGTCTAGGTTCGAGTCCTAGTCCGGCAACCAAACAAGAGTTCAATCTCTGTTTATAGTGTGGCCCGTTCATCTAGCGGTCTAGGATGCAGGATTCTCAGTCCTGTCACAGGGGTTCGAGTCCCCTACGGGCTGCCATTTGTTACATGAAGTGCGAACTGCCGTTACATCGGTGGTTCGCGCTTTTTCTTTGGCGTCGAGAATGCCCATAATCCCTGTCGTCTTGCCGACTACCTCGACTCGATCCCCCTTGAGAACGATGCGGTCGAGGATGGTATTCAGCCATCGCTTGACGTTCTCTACGGGCGAAGCGTGCACCCATGCTTTCAGTTCAGCCTGCAAAGCCTCAATACTCGCCTGTGAGAGCGCATCGGCCGGTATGGCAGTGACTGACATTCGTTCATCCAGTTCCGCTTCCCTGAGGGCCTTCTCGCGGTTCAACTGGCGTATTCGCTCGTTCACATCCGCCGCCTCCATGCTTCCGCTCTCGAAGGCATCAAAGTACCGCTTCAGTTTCCCGTCGATTTGTTCGATCTGTTTGCGTAGTTCACGAATGGGCTTCCGACGTTCCGCGATCTCGTTTCGCAACCCGACTGCCAGCCTCTTGACGTTCTCGTAGTTGAAAGCCTTGTCGATTACCCCTTGCAGGACGGTTTCCTCGAACGCCTTGACGGGTACCCGATGGCCCGGACACGCGGCGACACCCTGCTTCTTCATCTTCGAGCACGCATAGTACGTGTACTTGCCGCCTTTGGCCGTAGCCGCCACCATAGATGATCCGCAATGCCCGCATTGCAGCAATCCGGTCAGGACAAGGGGACTCGTGTGCAAACGACCGTTCTTCTTCTCCGGAGTCTTCATTTCCCGTAGCTCCCGTGCTTCTTTGAACAAGCTCTCATCGATTAGCGGAGTGACCGGCGTAATGATCCATTCCTCCCTGGGACGTTCGACCTTAAGCCTCGTGTCGAAACGGTTGTAAATGTGGTTTCCGACATACACCTCGTTCGCCA